>Ga0307516_10000057_pt1 | contig 122512 bp, 114 predicted proteins | sample 19_EM_MG_FD_203310 | JGI IMG/M metagenome (GOLD analysis project Ga0307516, IMG submission 203310) | Populus trichocarpa ectomycorrhiza microbial communities from riparian zone in the Pacific Northwest, United States - 19_EM | ecosystem: Host-associated > Plants > Roots > Unclassified... | reverse complement strand
AATCGCGAGCAAATAGTTTGGCTTCACTGAAAAGGATATCGGGTTTGCCGAGCCTCAATGCGTTCCGGGGGACGCCTCTTGGTAGGACGCATGGGGATCCTAAACCCTCAGCCTGGCCTGATGGGCGGCAAATCGATAGCGCGAGGTTCACTGAGGCCAGGGTGGAGTTCTGCGTCCTACCCACAGGGCAATCAACGCACGAAAACCTCATCATCTTGCGCGAAACGACTTCAAAATACTCAGCTTGGTCTTTGCTGCGGGGAGCACTCTCCGGACATCGTCAATGGACGCCCGCTTGGCGGGACACGGCGCCGAAATCGACCTACGACGTCATTGTGGTGGGAGGGGGCGGTCATGGGCTGTCCACGGCATACTACCTGGCGAAGAATCATGGCATGACCCGCGTTGCCGTGCTCGAGCGCGGGTGGATAGGCGGCGGCAATACAGGGCGCAACACTACCGTGGTGCGTTCAAATTATCTGTACCCCGAGAGCGCACGGCTCTACGATTTTTCCTTGAAGTTGTACGAAGGTCTGTCGCAGTCGCTGAATTTCAACATCATGCTGAGCCAGCGCGGCGTTGTCACGCTGGCGCACTCCCGTCATGACTTGGAGACGATGTCGCGCTGGGCGAATGCCATGCGCATGAACGGCGTCGAAGCGGACCTGTTGAGCCGCGACCAGGTCCAGGCGCTGGCACCTGTCCTCGATTTCTCAAGTCACGCGCGCTTCCCCATATTGGGCGCATTCATGCAGGCGCGCGGCGGGACCGCGCGGCACGACGCGGTGGCCTGGGGCTATGCCCGCGGTGCGTCGGCCTTGGGGGTGGACATCGTGCAGGGCTGCGAGGTGCAAGGATTCATACGGCAGGCGGGGCGCGTCATTGGCGTGGAGACCAACCTAGGCCCAATTCGTGCCGAACGAATCGGCATCGCCGCGGCCGGGCACAGCTCCGTGCTCGCGAATCTCGCCGGCTTTCGCTTGCCGGTCACGAGTTATGCCCTGCAGGCCATGGTGAGCGAACCCGTCAAGCCCATCCTCGACACTGTCATCATATCGCCGTCAACAGGCGCCTACGTGAGTCAATCCGACAAGGGCGAGATGGTGATCGGCGCCGGCCTGGATTTGTTCGCCTCGTACGCGCAACGCGGCAGCTTCTCCGTCATGCAGAATATCCTTGCTGGAACGCTCGAGCTGTTCCCGTCGTTCAGCCGCTTGCCCTTGCTGCGTCAATGGGCCGGTATCGTCGACATCGTCCAAGATTCCAGCCCCATCATCGGGTCAACGCCAGTGGGAGGTCTCTACATCAATTGTGGATGGGGTACGGGAGGATTCAAAGCCATTCCGGTCGGCGGTTGGACTTTCGCGCACGTACTTGCCACCGGCCGGAATCATGAGTTGGCGGAACCCTTCCAGTTGGATCGGTTTGCGTCCGGCCGATTGATCGATGAAGCGGCCGGCTCTGGAATTTCGCACTGATGATGCAGATGGCCTGTCCTTGGTGCGGCATGCGCGACGAGCCGGAATTCATCTGGGGAGGGACCGCCCATATCGCGCGGCCCGGCCTAGATGCTAGCGATCAGGCCTGGAGTGAATATCTATTCTTTCGCGACAACCCCAAGGGCGCGCTTCATGAACGATGGCGTCACGCGTATGGCTGCGGCCAATGGTTCAACGTGACGCGCAACACTGTGACCCATGAGATCCTGGCGGTGTATGGCGCGACCGAGCGTGCGCCATGAGTTCGCAGCGCTTGCCGCCGCCTGTCGGTGTCCGGCTCGATCGCTCGCGCGTGGTCTCGTTCGTCTTCAACGGCCGCGAATACTCGGGGATTCAGGGCGATACTCTCGCCTCAGCGCTCATCGCCAACCGGGTGTCCCTGGTCGGCCGAAGCTTCAAGCTGCACCGGCCTCGGGGCATTTATTCATGTGGGATCGAGGAGCCCACCGGGCTCGTGGACTTAGGCTGGGGTGCGCGGCGCACGCCGAACGCACGCGCCAGCGTCGTTGAGATTTGCGATGGCCTCGTCGCGCAAAGCGTGAACTGCTGGCCCAGTGTTCGCTTCGATATTGGCGCAATCAACAATTGGGCGTCCGCCGCGCTGCCGGCAGGCTTCTACTACAAGACCTTCAAGTGGCCCAACTGGCATTGGTTCGAACCGACGATTCGGCGCTTCGCGGGTCTTGGCCGGGCATCGCGCGAGATTGATCCCGATCGCTACGAAGAAATCGCCGTAAACGCCGACGTGCTCGTCGTCGGTGGCGGCATCGCCGGATTGGCGGCGGCGATCGCCGCTGCCGAAGGGGGCGCCAGGACGTTGTTGCTCACCGCTGCCTCGGTCCTGGGCGGCGCCGTGGGATACAGGCCCGATCGAGAGGTCCTCTCGCTCATCGAGAAGGCCCAGAAACTCGGCATTCGTATATTGACGCGAACGATGGCGTTCGGTGTTTACGATCACAATCTGGTCTGTGCCCGGCAATGGGTGTCGGAGCGGGTCGACGCGCCGAACGGCGCCGGCGAACTGCGCGAGCGGTTATGGAAAATACGGGCCCGCGCCGTCATCGCAGCGACGGGCGCATTCGAGCGGCCGATGGTGTTTCCGGACAATGACCGTCCGGGGGTTATGCTGGCCGGCGCCGCAGAGAAATACGCGCTCGCCTATGGCGTGGCCTGCGGAAGCCGTCTGGTCATCGCCGCCAATTCCGATCGCGCCTACGCAATTGGCGCGACCCTGCGGAAGCTCGGGATTGATGTGCTCGCGATCGTGGACTGTCGGCCCGAATCAGCGGTTGAGGCCGTCCGGCAAGACTGCCATGGAATCACGATCAGGAACAATGCATTCATTACCTCGGTACGCGGCCGGCATGCCGTCCAGGGCTGCACGTCGGCCTCGCCCCCGGACGGAAGCGCTAAAGCCGAACGCTGGGACTGCGATCTTATCTTGAGCGCGGGCGGCTTTGCGCCTGCGGTGCATCTTCATTCGCAAGCGGGCGGCAAGCTGCGCTGGCATGAGGCAGCCGCGATGTTCGTTCCCGAAGGCAGCGCACCGGGAGTCGTCAGCGTCGGTGCGTGCGCGGGAGTCTTTCTTCGCGACCATGCGTTGAGCCACGCGTCCGACGTGGGTGCTGCGCTCGCTCGCAATGCCGCGCCGCCCGCAGCACCCGTGGGTGGGGCAGGGCACGCGCTCGCCAATACTCATCTGCCGCGCAGGGGCGCCAAGCAGTTCATCGATTTGCAGAACGATGTGACGGCGGACGATGTGGCGCTGGCCGCGCGCGAGAATTACCGCTCGGTCGAGCATCTCAAGCGCTACACCACGACGGGGATGGGTACCGATCAGGGAAAGACCAGCAATATCAATGCGCTGGTGTTGATGGGCGAATGCACTCAGCGGGCGCCGATCGCCGTCGGTACCACGAAATTTCGGCCGCCGTTTGCACCCGTGACCATGGGAGTATTCGCGGGACGGCGCGTGGGGTCTCTGTATAGGCCGCGCAAGCGATTGCCGGCCGAAGCCTGGCATGAAGAGCGCGGGGCTGCATTCGAGGAATACGGTGGTTGGTGGCGTCCCGCGATCTACCCCAAGCCGGGCGAGTCGCTCGAAACGGCCGCGCTGCGCGAGGCCAAGGGTGTGCGCAACAGCGTGGGGATTTTCGACGGATCGCCCTTGGGTAAGCTCGAGATATTCGGACCTGATGCCGCGCAGTTTCTCGATCTGATGTATGTGGGCACGATGTCGACGCTGGCGATTGGCCAAGCTCGGTATGGGCTCTTACTCAATGAAAACGGGGTGATCGTCGACGACGGGATCGTGGCGCGGTTGGGTGAGCAGCACTTCTGGGTGAACACCACCAGCGGTGGGGTCGAGCGCACGGCCGCAGCATTCGAGGAATGGCTGCAGTGCGAGTTTACGCACCTTAAGGTTCTGGTCACACCCGTTACATCGCGCTGGGCCAATATCACGATCGCCGGACCGCGTTCTTGGGGTTGGCTCTCGGCAGCCGGTTTTGAAGACGCGCTGGCGCCGCAGAATCTGAAGCACATGAGCCTCGCGGAGTCGCAGATCGAGGGCCTGCCGCTGCGCGTGTTGCGCGCCAGTTTCAGCGGTGATCTAGGCTATGAGGTGAATGTCCCGGTGGAGGCCGTGTCCGAGGTCATCGATCGGTTGTGGAGGGTTGCGCCTCAATTCGACGCCGCACCCTATGGCATCGAGGCCTTGCAGACCTTGCGCATTGAAAAAGGCTATATCCATATCGGGACCGACACGGATGGTACGACCCTGCCGGGAGACATCGGATTTGGCCGCGCCATCAATCGCAAGAGCGCGAACTTCGTCGGGCGCCGATCGCTCGATCGACCCGCCGCGCGGGATCCCAATCGACTGCAACTGGTCGGCCTGGAGCCGGCCGACCGCCGCACCTTGTTGCCGGTAGGCGCGCAAATTGCCGCTGGTCATCCCCCCACTCTCTCCGAGGGCCATGTCACCTCGAGCGTCATGAGTGCAGCTCTGGACCGGCCGATCGCGCTTGCAATGTTGGCTCGCGGTGGGGCGCGACTCGGTGAACGCGTCAGGGTCCATCATCTGGGCAGCACCCTAGAGGCCCAAGTGGTGGCCACACCCTTCGTCGATCCGCAGGGACTGCGCTTGCATGGCTGAGAACGCCGTGTCCTTCTGGTCGGTCGATACCCCCGACGGGCGGGTATCGCTTGATCGCCGCATGCAGGTTGCCTCTCTGCGTTACTTCGACTCTATGGGTGAGTTTGCACGCGCCGTTGAGACATCGATCGGCATCGCACTCCCACGTCCGCTGCGTGCCAACGGCGCCATTCGAGCCGGGGGTGCCGGCGCAGTTTTAGCCTGGCGGCGTCCGAGCGAGAGCCTGCTGATATGCAGCGACCCGGCGCCCCTCACAAAATTGCGAACCGACGTGGCTCACCTAAAAGACGGCTGCGTAGTCGATCAGACGGGCGGCGCCTGGGTATTCCGAACCAGCGGCACGCGGACCAGCGATCTATTTGAACGGATGGCGGGTCAAGCCACTCTGCCGGCGCTGGGAGAGTCGCGCGCCAGCCGCGTGGCAGACGTGCCGGTCTTGGCGATACAGGTGACGCCTGATGAGATATTGCTCATCGTCGAGCGTCTGTACGCGGAGCACATGATGGGTTGGATTCGCGCCAGCGCGGCGGATCTCGTTTAGAGCCGGCGGCCGTGCTCGAAATGCTCGAGAAACCAGCCCACATAGCGGGCGGTGGCATCAATGACGGCTGGGAATGCGCGAATACCATGACCGGCGGTGGGGTAGGTTGCCAGTACCGAGCGCACGCCCTGTTCGAGCAGCGAGCGGTGGAATTCCAGCGCCTGCGTCGGAGGCGTATTTTGGTCGAGGGCGCCCGTGAGCTGCAACACCGGCGTGCGCACCTGTTTCGCGTACATCACCGGGCTGCGGGTGAAATACAGGCCGTTTGACGCCGCCGGTTGACCGTCCAGGAACAAGGAATCGAAATAGGGAATTTGGGAAGTCCGATGCTGGCTGTACCAGTTGGCCACGGGCGATATGGGAACGGCCGCGGCGAAACGCGGGTCTTGCGTCACCAGCCAAGCGGACATGAATCCGCCGTAGCTGATTCCCGTGACGCCGAGGCGCGCGGGATCGGCAATACCTCGCGCGATGAGCGCATCGATAGCGCTCAAATAGTCGAAGGTGTCTTCGCCCCCCATGTCGCCCTTGACGAGGCGCGCGAATTCGGCGCCGCGCCCGCTGCTGCCGCGTGGATTCGGGTACAGCGACGCGATGCCGTGATCTGCGAGCAGCTTGGCGCCGCGCAGACGGCCCTGCCATCGATTGCGGCAAGCCCAGACCGGTCCGCCGTGAATGTCCATCACCAGGGGGAAGGGGCCGATGCCCGGCGGCCTCACCAGCCATCCTTGAATCTCGAGCCCGTCGCGGGCGGACCACTTGACCGGCTCAATTCCGGCCGTGTTGAAGCCGGGCGCGGCGCTGGCGCGAGTCGCGAATGAATGCAACACGCGGCAACCCGTCGCATTGAGGTGCACGATCTGCGGTGCGACCGCATAGGATTCCGCGACGCCAAGAACACCGCCGCGCGGGTGCAGCTCGATGCTGGGATACCAGGCACCAAAAGTGGTTTCGGCGCTCGCCCAGCTCTCGCGGCAGTCATCCAGGGGAATAGTGATCTCTCCCACGACCGTCTCGAGTCCGCGGTGTCCCACGAAGACCAGAGTACCCTCATCGCGCCAGATCACCTGCGTCACGTCGACGCCCCCGGTGTTCAACCGGCGCACGGTTCCGGTACGTCGATCCAGAAGCTGCACATCGCCGCACACGATCAACCGATCGCTGCACACCGCCTCGATCAGTGCAACATAGGTACCCCAGGGGGAGGCGACAGGACCGCCGATCTGGACCGTCGGACGATACAGAGTGTGATGCGACTCGCCGTCAAGACCGATGGCAACCAAACGCGACTCGTACCATGACCCTTCGCTGTGCGAATCCGACACCACCGCGACGAGTTCGTGCTCGCTGAGCCAGCTGCATTCCCAAATGTTGAGTCCGTGAGGGCTGGCGTGCTCATATTGGCGAGTGTTCAGATCAAACACGTAGGCTGTGCGCCACAGGTTGTCGGCGTCTCCAGTGTCGATTGCCGGCGCCCAGTCGGGCAGATCAACCGGCTTGCGCACCGTGGTGGATCCGCCTTGAGCGCCGGCGATGTCGGCACCGAACCCGGCGACACCGAGCAATAGGCGCAAACCGTCGCGCGCCCACGCCAGAGTCTCGACCACGCCGTCGAGCGGCGGCAAGGCTTCGACGTGGGTACCGTCCCCATTGGCGAGAAAAAGCTGGAAATTGCCGCTTTGCGCCCGATCCGATAGAAACGCGAGGCTCCTGCCATCGGGAGAATAGCGCGGTAGCCGGTCATTCCCTTGCGCGCATGATTGAACTTGCAACAGCCCCGTGTCGAGCTCCAGCACACCAATCCGGGTAATGGGTGGGTGTTCGAGGTCCAGGAATATCGTGCCTGTGAACGCCGCATATCGACCATCCGGCGTTGCGCAAAGATCGGAGGCATCGGTGACACATGCATCGCCGGGCGCATGCAAGGCGGTAAAGAAATCACGGACCTCTTGGTACAGCGCAGTTTGTCTAAGATCGGGTGTTGCCTTCATACCATGCGATTCTATTGAGCTATCAAGTCGTGCAGGGCAACCATCGCGGACATGATGTGTTTCTCGATCATGCTTACCGAGACATTCATGCGTGCGGCGATCTCCGCGTAACTCTCCCCGCTGACCCGGTGCAGCAAGAATGCCTCGCGAGTATGAGGCCTCAGTGAGGCCAAGGCATCGTCGACCAATGCAAGACTCTGCTCGAGTTCGAGCGATCGATCGGGGGTGGGCCGCTCACAGCTCAAATCGATGTCGTCCATCGCCACGGACTTGGCAGCGGCCTTGGTATGCAATCGACGTGCGCGATCGCGCACCAAATTGCGCGCCAACGTAAATACGAAGGCCTCGGGCTTGAGCAGATTGGTCCAGCTGCCCGGGCGCGCGAGCCGCACGAATACGTCTTGGGTCAAATCCTCGGCATCGGCTGAATTCAGCCGGTAGCTACGAAAAAACCGCTGCAACGGACCGGAAAATCGAGCATGCAGCGCGCTCAAATGCTGCGGGCCGCGGTCGACCAGTGCGTGAGAACCGTCGAGGACTGCTGCCATGGAATGTCACCCTGAGCCGCCCGGGCTGTCGTTTTCTCGTGCCATACACTAGCGTCAATACACTAGTGTATGGAGAGTTTTAAAGCATGGCGGCCGGGCTGTCAAGGACGGGACGAGTCGCCGGAAGGAGTTTAGATTTCGTGTCCGGTCAGGATGCGGACGTAGATCGGCGCCAAGGTAAGCCGCTGCTCGCGTGATTCCTGCACGCCTAATGTGTAATAGCCGACTTGGTGGAAATAGGTGGTGCGCGCGCGCACGAAGGCCTCGGGCTCCCCGTAGCCCATGTCGCGAAATATGCGCTGAATGATCTCGATTCGCACGTCGTCGACGCGGCGCACCACGGTCGCCACTCGCGGGGAGATGCGCGCCCATTCGCGAATCGCCGCATCCCACTGTGGGTTGTAGCCATCCTCATTAACCCACATATCTACCAGGGCTTGGAATTCGGCAGAGCCGTTGGCGCCGCGATCGCCGACAATGGCTTTGAACTTGGCCGTGTTGGTCTCCTCCCAATCGGCCAACAGATGATCCAACAATTGCTTGCGGCTGGTGAAGAACCAGTAGAAGCCCCCGCGGGTGGCATGCAACTTGCGCGCAAGCTTGCCCACCTCGACACCGCCGATACCCTCCCGAATCAATGCAGATTTTGCCGCTTTGAGCCAGGCCTCGCGCCCGAGCGTAGTCTTTCGACCCTTGGCGCGACCCAACGTGGTGCTTGGTTTGGTAGGTAAGTCCATTTTCAGTGCGGTGTCCGCCAGACCGCAACGATACTGAACTCCCAGCGGCACCGCCAGCGGCGATTGAGGCATCCAGGGCTTGCTGCGTCAGATAGTATAAGGACAAATCCGCGAGCTACGCCCCGAGGGTTGCCGCCTGCGAGCGTGTTTGAGTAAGTATTGCGCTGCTGCGTCCTATCGCCGACGGGTTGCGGTATGCATTGATCGTCATGATGCCGGTGCTGGCGGCGCGCGGTGCCTGTTTTATTGTTTTGCGCGTGCCATGTCGCAGGATATCGAAGACCGAGCCTAGCCTAGCCTAGCCCGGCAGAGCAGGCGATTCATCACTTCAAACCTATCGAACTCGAGGCGAACTTATGACGGCAGACCTATCTCGATATATTGTCAATCCCGGCCCGAAGACCCCGGTGACGGGGCTCAGCGCCGCGGTGACGACCGACTCCGCCATCGTGACCGAAACCATGGTCAAAGTGCTCAAAAGCGGCGGCAACGCGGCGGATGCGGGCATTGCCGGAGCGTTGGTGCAAGCGGCGGTCGAGCCCTTCATGACGAATCACGCCGGTCTTGTCACGTTTCTGTACTACGAGGCGAAATCAGGGCAGGTTCATCAGCTCGACAGCTTGGGTGGTCATCCGAGCGGGCTATCGCCGTTCAAGCCCATCCCGCCGACGGCCGGCGGTTACGCGGCGTATCCGCCGTCCGCCATCATCCCGGGGTTCATGCCGGGTTTGAAGGAAATTCATCGGCGCTTCGGCACGCGAAGCTGGGGCGAGTTGTGTGCGGATGCCGTTGACTGGGCGGAGCGCGGCCATCCGGTCTCCACGTTCGAATACGGCGTCAATCTATTCGGCGAGAAATTCATCACTTATTTTCCCGAGGGCCGGGGTTTCTATCAGCCTCAGGGGATGTTTCCCAATGTGGGCGAGGTGTTCGTGCCTCCGGGCCTGGCGGCAACGCTACGTGCCGTGGCCAAGCACGGTCCAGATTACATGATCACCGGAGCCTGGGCCGAGAAGTTCGTCGCCAAGGCCAATGAAATGGGGTGGAAAATCACCCTGGATCATATGACGGAAACGCCGCCTCGATGGGTGGAGCCCATCCGCTATCGCCATCACGAGTACGAAGTCGTCAGTTTGGGACCGCCGCAAGCACAGGGCATCTACATTGCGGTGGTGTTGGGGGTTCTCAAGCACTTGGGGATTCGCGACATGAAGCCCGGCTCCGCCGACCATTGGTGGGCCATGGGCCACGCGCTGCGGCAGGGCGCACGCCACTGGGAGTATGTGCAGGACGATGCGATCTACGAGGTGCCGCGCGCCGAACTCCTCGACGACACGTATCACGCACATCTCGCCAAGTTGATCCGAAAATCGCGGCCGAAGGTCGACCTCAGCGAGCATATTCGCCTCGCGGGTGATGCGGCGGGTTCCGGCGATTTCATGTCCGCGCTGTTCGGCGCCGCCGGCAAGCCGCGCCTTGCCAAAACGGATTCTAAACAACCCACCGGCTCCTGCGAGTTGGCGGTGGTGGATGCGCAGGGCAATTGGGTGCAGATGATGGACACCCTGCAGGGTTCGGGAATTCCCGGCATGGTCATCGGCGGCGTTCCCATGGTGGGCAGCCACGCAACCTTTGGCGGCTTGCAAAGTCCCATGGATGCCACCCTGGTCAAAGGCGCGAAGGGTAGGTGCATCATCGGCAATACCCTGGTGTTCAAGAACGGCCGGCCGGTATTTTCCGCCGGTTCACCCGGCAATGTTCATTGCACGGTTCCGCAGGTGCTCACATACGCCCTCGACTTCAAGCTCGTTCCCTACGCGGCGGTAGATGCGCCCCGTATGTTGCCCATGAATGAGGCGCGCGGAATCACAGTCGAAGATCGATTGCGGCCAGGTGTAGTCGAGGATCTCTACAAGCTGGGTGTGCGCGTCTCGGTATCCGCCGGCTACGACTATCACATGGGGTCCTTCTCCGTGATCGCGCGCGATGAGCTCACGGGAAAGTATACCGCCGTGGCGGATCCGCGGCGCTGTGCCGTTGCGGACGGCATTGCCTGAACGACAAGGACGAGCGAATGAAACTGTCAACGCTATTCGGTGCGATGGCGATAGTGAGTGTTCAATTCGTCGAGGCAGCGGACCTATCGCCCGCACGTTGGCCTGCAGCGGAGCGCAGCCGGCTCGAGCAGTTGGAAAGTCGGAGCGTCTCGCCGGCCGAGAAACAGATCATTGAAGGCAGTGCGGGAATGGTGTCGGCGACCATATCCCCCGTGGCGGTGTACGCGGGCGTCGAGGCACTCAGGCAAGGGGGAAGCGCCGCCGACGCGGCCGCCACCACCGCGCTGACGCAGATCACGACACAGTTGGGGTCGGTGGTCTCGTATGCCGGCATTTTCACCATGGTGTATTTCGACGCGAAGACCCACAAGGTCTACTCGATGGATGCCGGCTATAACTCCTATCTCCACGAAACCGAATCCAGCACGATTCCCGTCGGTGATCTGGGATCGCTCGGTGCCGGCATCAAGCCCACCGTCGGCGGAGCCAAGGGCCGCGAGACGCTGGTCCCGGGATTCATGGCCGGTCTCGAGGCCATGCACCGCCGCTTCGGGCGGCTGCCGTTCAAGGATTTGTTCGCGCCGGCGCTGTGGTACGACGAGAAGGGCGTGCTGATCTCTGCGCATCTGAACAAATTCTTCGACCTACGCGGTAAGTTTTTGGAACGCACCCCCGAGGGACGAGCCTTTCTAGCTCAGGCGGGCGGGGAGCGCCCCAAGGAGGGTGCGCTGTTCATCCAGGCGGACTTGGCCAAGACGTTGCGAGCGGTTTCTAAACGAGGGTCGCGCTACATGTACACGGGCCCCTGGGGCCATAATTTCGTACGTATCGTAAACCGCGATGGCGGGAAAGTGACGGCCGAGGACTTATTGCGATACAAGCCGATTTGGAGTGAACCGTACAAGGAGGTTGTATTTGGCCATACGCTGTACGTCAACGGACCTCCGCACTACGGTGCCTATGATTTACTGACGGGCTTGAATTTTGCTGAAGCCCTCAAGCTCGACCATCGGGGCCCGTACTGGAGTGATGTCGACACCTTCCAAGGGTTGACGCGCACCGCCGAAGTCGTCTCAGGTGCGCCGGTGCTCAAAGCGAAAATCGCGTCGTTCCTCGGCAGCCAGGCGATCGATGCCTCGCCGTCCAGTCAGCTGACGAAGTCCTATGCGGCACGCGTGGCGCCGCTGCTCGATGAGATGTTCGCGGCTCCGGCAGATGCTGGGCCGCATCATTCCAATGCCATCGTGGCCATCGACAAAGACGGTAATATCGCGGCCATCACGCATACCATCAACGCCGTCATCTGGGGCGATACCGGCATCGTGGTCGACGGCATACCGGTCCCGGATTCGGCGGCCTTTCAGCAGTCGCGCCTGGCCTCGATCAAACCGGGTGACCGTCTGCCGCATGAAATCATCGATGTGATCGCCTTTTCGGGCGATCGCCCAGTGCTCGCCACCGCGAGCATAGGCGCCTCATTGGTTCCGGAGTCGCTGCGGGTACTGCTGGGGATGCTGGGACAACACCAGGATTTGCAAACCGTGATGGCCGCGCCGCCATTGCTCGCAAATCTTGATTTCGGCACCGTCAATGAAGCACCCGCTGTACGCGCCGTGTCGCTGGTTGAGGGCGGCTATTCCCCTGAGTTCATGAACGAACTCAAAGCACGCAAAGTCAACTTGACCGAGGTGCCGGTCGCGGCCGCTGCAGGGCTTCGCGGCACCTTGGCGGCAATTGCCATTGACCCACTCACCGGTCGACGTTCCACGGTCCATCAGCCCGGAGTGATGGTGTTCAACGCCGTTCAATAGCCGATGGTCGGCGCGCCCTCGTTGCGTATTGAGGAATGTAACGATCGATGCGTCCTAGTAGCCGGGGAAAGGCACGATCGAACTAGACAACGGGGATAAATCGCATGAGTGGTCAATCTCGTCTCCCAGCCGCGGCGCTTCCAGGCATTGCCCTGGTGCTCACGAACCTGTTTCAAATACCGGTACAAGCGCAGGTCACCGCCGGCTCAACCGGTCGATCCGATGCCGATGCATTGCAGGAGATCACCGTCACGGCCAGCAAACGCGCAGAGAATTTGCAGGAAGTGCCGACGGCCATCACCGCGTTGACCAGCGATGTGATCGAGCGGCAGGGCTTGAGCCAATTCACGGACTACATGGACCTGGTGCCGGGCTTGGCACAGAACAACTCCGGCGCGCCCGGACACGGTCTGGTTATTTTGCGAGGCCTGAGTACCGGCGCGCAGCAGACCGCGTCCACCGTGAGTTATCTGATCGATGATGTGGCCTTTACCGCCAACGAAAGCCTCGCCATCGGCAGCCTGCTGACGCCGGATCCGGATCTGACGGATATCGAGCGGATCGAGGTGCTCAAAGGGCCTCAAGGCACGCTGTACGGCGCCAGTGCCTTAGGCGGCATCATCAAAATTGTCTCAAAGCAGGCGACTGCCGACGCCTTTAGCGGCGATGTCCACGGCACATACTCTTCCGTCGACCACGGCGGCACAGGCGGCGGCGTGCGTGGCTCGTTGAACATTCCCATCATTCAAGACAAGGTTTCGCTGCGATTCTCGGCTTTCGAGCGCACCGATCCCGGCTTCATGCACAATATTACCCTCGGCACCAACGATACGAACAAGGCCATCGTGTCGGGCGGACGGCTGACGCTCAGGGTTCAACCCACCGAGAATCTGGATATCCAATTCTCCGGATTCATGCAGAACCTCCGCGACTACGGCTCCACGCAGGTCGACACCAATCCCTCGACGCTCAATCCCGTGTATTGCCGCTACTGTTACGCAGGAGCGATAGATCCGCTATTCGAGACGAAGTACCGGATTGCCGGAATGGTCGTGAACTGGACCGTTCCCATGGGAACGCTGACCAACTCGTTGAGTTACGGCAAGTACGTCGATGCCGAAACATTCGACTACTCCCGCGAGTACAACGTTCTGAACCTCTTGTTTCAACTGCCCGTACCGGCCAATAACGCGGTCATCGGATCGCTTTACCCGGCCATGCGCAAGCTCACGGAGGAGCTGCGCTTTGCCACCACCCGATTCGGCAACTTCGAGGGGTTGGGTGGACTGTTCTTCACCAATGAACAGAACCAATACAATGTCACGGTCACCAACGAGGTGCCCCCGACGCTGGCGCCGGTGGCACCGCCCTTTGGCAACATGCTCACCGCGAACACCAACCCAAATTATAAAGAGTACGCCGCGTTTGCGAATCTGACGTACTACTTCCTGACCAACCTGGATCTCACGGTAGGAGGCCGGTATACGCATAATCAACAAACCGCCACCAACTCGGCCGATGGTGTCTTGAACGGCCTTGTGAGCACGACCGCGACTTTCGAATCGTCAGAGCATCCGACCACGTACCTTGCGACCCTGCGCTATCGTCCCACACCGCAACTGGACACCTATGCCCGCATTGCGACCGGATATCGGCCGGGGGGTCCCCAGTTGACGCAGGGCGCCGGGCTGCCGGCGTCCTTCAAGAAGGACACGACCACCAACTACGAGCTCGGCGCCAAGGGGCGATGGTTGGACGGGCGCTTCACCTCGAATGTCGCGGTGTACTACATTGCGTGGAAGGATATTCAGTTGAATGAGCTCGTGAACGGATTGCAAGTCCAGGGCAACGGTGGCAAGGCCACGAGCAAAGGCGTCGAGCTGGAACTGGCTTACCTGCCCATCCGCGGGTTGACCACACAGTTGAGCGCCTCATTCAACCGCGCGAAAACCGACGTCGACGTCCCGGCGGTGGGCGCAATCGCCGGTGACACGCTGCCATTCGCGCCGAAATTCACGGCGGCGGCAGTGGCAGATTATGAGTTTCCGATCAACGAGCGCGTACGCGGGTTCGGAGGGGCAACCTATAGCTACCAAGGCAGCCGGCCTACCTCGTGGTCGCAAGATCCGCTCAACACCAACTTTGAATTGCCGGGCTACGGTACCTTGGACTTGCGCGCCGGACTCTACTGGAGTCAGTACACCCTGTCGCTGCGCGCTGCGAATGTGCTGGACAAACACGCGTACAGCACCTCGTTTGACGGCAATATATTTCCCGGTCAAGGTGTGATTGCGCAATCCGTAGTCATTACGCCGCGCACGCTGTTCGTCGAATTGGGTGCGAAATTCTAGCCTTGTGCGCGTAACCGCTCGATTTGCCGAGTTTTTCAGCAATACAGGGGTAATTCCAATTTCCTAGTAGCCGACGGCCCGCCCGCCCAGCGCAAGTTCACGAATGGTGCCGCCATGCAATTCACGCGTGTCCGGATCGATTTGAATGCCGAGCCAATACCCGCGCAGGGGATCGTTTTCGGTCACGTCTTGACCCAGGTCGCGAACGGCCTGCAAATGCTGCGGCGCCATTTCGTTGGCGCCGACGGCCAAGCTCCCGACGCCCCCGAATTCGAAGCTGCCCAGGCTGGGCTCGTTGATCGCCTGCTGCGGAGTGCGGCCGTAGTCCAGCACACTGATGAGCGCTCCAACCGTTCGAATGTGCAGGCCGGAGCCGATCGAGCCGAAAGCCATGACGGGTCTGCCGTGCTTCACAATGAGGCCTGGGTTGGTGGGATCCGGCAACCGGGATCCGGGACCCGCCTGGACGATTGCCGCCTGCTGGAATGCAGCCGAATCGGGAATCGAGATGCCGTCGACGAATATGCCGGTGGCGCCCCAACTGACCGTGTTAATGGAATGCACCACGGCGGCCATATTGTCCCATTGATCGATGGCCACAATCGAATCGGAGTGCATCGGCGCGGGCGCATGCGGCGGCGTCACCTCGGGAATCCGTCCCGCCTGGATTGCCTGCCAGAGCTTGCGGGCGCTCTCCTTCGTCAGACGCGATGCCAGCGAGAAATCGAGTCCAAGGGCGCGCATCGCCTCGGTACTTGCGGGCGTGCTGCCGACGGCAGCCGGCCCGAGCAAGTAGGCCGGCTTGGCGATCTGCGCGAGCCAGTACAAGGCGAGGGGGGACTTGGCGTAGGGGCCGAAATCTGACAGTCGCGCGATTTCGGCCAAGTTCATGGCCTCGATCAGGTTGACTCCGCCCGCCGCGGGCAATCCGTGTGAGTAGATATCGTAGTCATTGTAAGTTCCGTGTGCGGGTTCGCTCCACAGGACTTGGTAATCCGCCAAGTCCTCGATCGTCATCCGCCCGCCATCGCGCTGCACGGCCGCTACGAGCTTGCGCGCCCAATCGCCCAAGTACATGTAGTTGCGCACGCCTTCGTGCGCCGCGCGGCGCAACGTTTCGGCCAAGGCCGGTTGCTTGAAGAGTTCACCCGGTACGTAGCGGGCACCATCGGGCTTGACGAAAATCGCCCTTGTTTCCGGCAACCGCGACAGTACGGGTTCGCGGAAGGCGCACTGATGGGTGTTGCCTTGCGCCCACGCGAAACCCTCTTGAGCGCATCGGATCGCAGGGGCAAATACGTTCGGCGGCGGCACTTTGCCGAAGCGCTGAAGCGTCGCCTCGATGCCGGCCATGAAGCCCGGAACCAGCGCTGTCCGGCCGCTCGGTGAGTCATAGGCGAATGCGCTCAGTCCGTTTGCGCCGATGTCGTCAAGCCGGATCCCCGGAATGCCGTGCGGGTCGGTTTCCCCGCGTACCGTGTTGTACGCGGCGTTTAGATTGTAGGTATTCCCGCTGGCAGCATCGAAATACACCATCGTATAGATGCCGGCGTAGCTCACCCAGGAGCCGGCGGCCAGGCATACCTGCATCAATGCGGCGGCCGCGACAGCATCGGCTGCGCTGCCACCTTGCCTGAGCAAGTCGAGGGCCGCTTCGACCGCAGCGGCTCCGGTCGTCCCCGTAACCATTCCGCGCGTCGCGAATGCCCCTGTTGGACGTTCTGTCATTTCTCCTCGCGGTGAACGTGACTCTGTGCGACTGGCTAATGCGCGGAGCCGAACCGATAATCTTTCGGCGGCTCCGCGCCCATCAGATTCCGGACGAAGAAGTCCCAAGTACGACGAATAAAATAAGGCTCGCCGCTGAACGCGTGGGACCGATTGGGCATGTAGATGAGCTCGAATTCCTTGTTCGCGCTGATCAGCGAGTTCACCATCCGCGCAGTGATCGCCGGTAAGGCATTCTCATCCAGATCACCATAGGCGATCATCAGTTTGCCTTTCAGGCGATCCGCCTGCTGGGTGAGATCGACATTTCCCCAATTATTCGGCAACAGAGGCGTATGGCCGCCTTCGTCGGGAAATTTGGGAGGTGCGAAAAAAGCGTCCAACGGATACATACCGTACATGTCATAGGGGCCCGCGCTGGCTACAGCCGCTTTGTAAAAATCGGGATAACCCAAGATGGCCTTCATCGCCGTAAATCCGCCGAAGGAGTGTCCGATGACACCGAGCCGCGCAAGGTCCATGTAGGGCCGGTCGGCGGCGAGCGATTTCAAGATCGCGACATGATCCTCCAGCGCAAACTCCTGCATGTTGTTGTACATATAATCCTGGAACGCTTTCGACCGCAATGGCGTACCGCGCCCGTCCATCACCAATGTGATGAAGCCCAACTGGGCGAAGCTTTGAGCACAGCTCGCCATCCAATTTGACATGCCGCCCTCAAAATCGTGCGGCGTGGTGACGACTTGCGGGCCGTTATAAATGCATTCCACGATCGGATAGCGGCGTGTCTTATCAAAACCCGGCGGCTTGATCAGCAACCCATAGAGATCGCTGGTACCGTCCGCGGCCTTCCCGTGGAACGATTCGGGAGCGACCCAACCGGCCTTGAAGACAGCGCTCACATCCGCTTTCACCAAGGGCATGATCACTCGGCCATCCACCGACCGAAGAACGGAAACCGGCGGCGCGTCAACAGTCGACCACGTGTCGACGAAATAGCGTGCCGACGGCGAGAATAGCTGCGGCGTGGAGACCGGGAAGATCCCTAGCGCGTTGAGCGCATCGCGCAGCGCGGGATTGGAAACCGGCGGAAAGACGTGATCCGCCGCTTCCGGCGTGAGCAACTTGAGACCATGGCCATCCAGCCGCACGGAGTACAAGTGTCGAAAGTAGGGGTCCTCGCCCGGCTCGCGCCCCACGGCGGTGAAATACAACAAGCGGCGGGCCTGGTCGACATACTCGATGTTTTGCACCGACCAGTCGCCTGTGCCGAGTTTCGCCTTGATCGCACCGGTGCGCGCGTCTATCAGATAGAGGTGGTTCCACCCGTCGCGCTGGGAAAACCAAATGAACTCGTTTGTTCGAGCGAGATAGCGGACGGCGGGCTCGTCATATTCCAGCGGACTGACTTGGAGAAAAGTGGCGCCTTCCTCATTGAGGATAGTCCGCATGGCTCCCGAACCCGCGTCAATGTCGAACAGAGTTTCCTTGCGCGAGTAGTCGCCGCCTCGAATGGCCAGAAAGTGCGAATTGTCGTCGGACCACCAGACTGACTTCGACAGTCCTTCCGGGCCTGTGCCGAGCACAGCACGCGCGCCAGTGGCGACGTCGATGATCGATACTTCGGCCGAGGCCTTATTCGTCTCGCCGGACAGGGCAATGCGCAGGCTCAACGCCTTGGGGCGCAGAGCGCCGTCATATGGAACCGACTGGAGGAAAAAGTAATCGGCGAGTGCCCGCTCATCCACGCGCGTCACGAGCAACCGGCGGCTGTCGGGAGACCATTGAAACCCGAATGGTGGAAAGGTTTTACCGGTGGATTGCTTCAAGATGGTCAGAAGTCCGGAATCGGGCATCTTTCCATAGGCGAAGTGCGCTTCGCCGTCGTGAGTCAGTTGGCGCTCATCGCCCGATTTGAGGTTCAGCACCGAAAGATTGTCGCCTTTCACGACGACTGCCCGAGTACCGTCGGGAGCGACCACTCGAAGGGTATCGGCGGCGGGATTGTCTTCGGCGGTGCAAGTGTATGCCCCAACATCGCAAGTCAAACGTTTGTTGGTCGTTTCGAAACTCACCCGGCGCGCGAGCGGATCGTGGATCTCGAGGTTCCGGAGATCCAAGTGCGCGGCGTCGGTCGGTTGCTGCGTCGTACAAGATATCGCCAGGGCGAGCCGCGCGTGGTCGAAGGCGGCACGTCTATCGCGACGGTCCGGGTCGATTGCAATGTATTGCCAGCCCTGTGAATCCTGTTGACGGAACCAGAATCGATCGCCATGCGGCACCCAAATCGGGGTGACGCTGAGATTCAAAGCATGCGCGGTTATCTTGTCCGCACGTACGGCTTCTGCCCTTTGATAGGTATCGAGGGTAGGACCGTCGGCCGAGGCCGGCCAGACCGGCACTAACGGTAGCAGAAACAACGCGCCCAGCATCGTCATCCGTGATATCGAGTTCATTCTCTGGCTCCCCCGCGGCTGCGGCGGCTCACGATTCAAAAGAGTGGCGCCGTGCACGCGGATGTACTCGGCTTGGCGTATAGACGCAGCGATTGCCGCAACCCTCAAGGAACGGGTCCTTCGACCCGCACCGCAGCTCGTTGAGGGATACAGACTGCGGTGCGTCAATCTTAAGTGAGTAGGTACGCCAGCGATTCCGTCCGGCCCCCCAAGCAAACTAAATGATCGGAGAACTGCCTCTGCCGGTGCATCGCTCCGAACGCGAATCGACGGGTCCTCGAAAATGTACAAGATCTTCAAAACACAGCTTTTTTCAGCAGCCTGCTAGACTAGTGGTTGGTCCAAGTTCGCCGAGGATTGTGGGTATCAATTCCGAGACGGTGGGATGGACATGTACTGTGTTTTGTAGGGTGGTGTACGGCACTTTCGCGGCCATGACGTCGATGATCGAGTGAATCGCTTCATCGGCGCCGATACCCAGGATCGAGGCACCCAGAATCAAGTTGGATCGCGCATCGACCACAACCTTCATTAGACCTCGGGTTTCGCCTTTTTCGGCGGCTCTCGCGACCCTTGTCATTGGTCGACTGCCGATACGAATCGAGTGGCCTTGCGCAAGGGCGTCGCGTTCGGTTAGTCCGACGCGGCCTAGCGGCGGATCCACAAACAGGGCATAGCACGGGATTCGATCACTCAAGCGCCGCCTTAGGTTTCCTTCGAATAGGTTGGCGGCCACAATTTCATAGTCATTGTAGGCCGTATGGGTAAACGCGCCCTTACCGTTGCAGTCGCCCAAAGCCCAGATGCCGGAGACACTGGTGCGTAGTTCATCATCAACCTTGATATACCCGGCGTGATCTGTCTCCACGCCGGCCTTTTCAAGGCCCAAGTCGTCTGTATTGGGCAATCGCCCCACCGCAATGAGTGCATGAGAGCCTGTGATTTGCGGCGAACCCTCCGAACAATGCATGTTTGCGGTCACCGAGTCGGCATGGCGAACCAGTTGAATGCATTCGGCCCCAACTCGTATCTGAACGCCCTCTGCTTCGAGTATGCTTTGGATCGCCGCGGCCACTTCCAGATCCTCGTGGGACAAAAGACGAGGCCCTTTCTCTATCACCGTGACATCGCTGCCGAATCGTCGATACATTTGCGCGAATTCAAGGCCGACATAACTCCCGCCGATGACAACCAGATGCGCCGGCAGCTCCTCGAGCTCGAGAAGCGTTGTGCTTGTCAGGAACGCGACATTGTCAATTCCGGGAAAGGCGGGAATTCGCGGTCGACCACCTACGTTGATAAAGATCTGCTCGGACGTTAGGACCTGCCCGTCGACACTGACGGATCGCGCCGATTCGAATCTAGCGTGACCCTTGTAGACCGTGCAGTTCTGCATGCCGCGAATCCAACTCTCCAAGCCGGTCTTAGACGCATCTACTATTCGCTTCTTCCGAGCCTGAACAGCGCGCATGTTGACTGCGACGCTAGCCGTAGGGAGCTCAATTCCATAGCAGTGCGCGCGGCGTGTATCGTAGGCAATGCGCGCGCTCGCGATGAGTGTTTTGGTCGGAGTGCAGCCGGTGTTAACGCATGTGCCACCAAAGAGATGGCGTTCAATGATCGCGACTGTCTGGCCGGCGCCGGCAAATCGCGCCGCCAAGGAAGGTCCGGCCTGGCCACCACCGATAACAATGGCATCGTATTTGCGGTTCATCGAAGTGATGGTCTCAGTATGAAAGGGCTGCGATGATCCTATCTTCCATCTCGCGGCGTTACAGGTTGCGGCGGATTTCGCGCGCGCCGCAGCCGAGCTTCCGGCGCAGCAGCGCTCGCAGAGTCACGCCGTTTGCATAGCCGACTTTGGCGGCGATCTGGTCGACGCTGGCGGGGCCCGTCCTGAGAAGGTGCACCGCGCGCTCTATCCGCAGGTCCTGGAAGAAGTCGAGCGGTGACTTGCCCAGCACGCTCTGCATCCGGCGCGCCAAGGTGCGCTTGCTGGTGCCCAGCGCCTGCGCGGCCTGGTCGAGCGCGAAGCCTTCGGCCAGGCGCCCGCGCGCCCAACGCTCGAACTGTTGCATCAGCGGATCGGCCTTGGCCAGATGGTCTGGGATCGAGTAGATCGCTTGCGAAGTGCGCCCGTCCACCACTAGGTACCTTGCAGTGAGGTTGGCCAGCTCCGGACTGGCGCGCCGGATCAGAGTCAGTGCCAAGTCCATATGGCTTAGCGCCGCGCCGGCGGTCACCACGGCGTTGGATTGCACGATGATGCGCGACTCGTCCAGCCGCACCCGCGGATAACGCTGCCGGAACAGCGGAGACAACCACCATGTGGTGGTGGCCTCCTCGCCGTCAAGCAGTCCCGCCTCCGCTAGCACGAAGGTGCCAACGCAGGCTGTCGCCGTCAGTGCACCGCGTCCAGACCACTTGCGCAGCACGGCGCCGGCTTCGCGCACCTCGCTGGCGGCCAGAGCCTTCACCAGCGTCGCCGGCTTCATATGCAGAATGGCAGGCATCACGACCGCGTCCGGTGCCTGCGCGCGCGCCGCCGCGATCACCGGTACGCTCAGGCCGCGCGCCGTGGTGATGCTCTTGCGCAGCCCCACCACCTTCACCCGGAAGCGCATCGAGGAAATGCCGGTCATCTCCGCCAGCGCGTTGGCCGTACCGAAGGCGTCGAGCGCCACGGCCAGGCCGGTGTCGAACACGCCGTTGAGAGCAAGGATGTGGATACGCATGGCAATTATGATATCAAAATTGGCAATCTTGCTGATACAACGAAGGCCGCCGCAAGCCTATGCTGCGCAGCCCGATCTACCGCAACTGAGAGTGAACCATGATCAATCATCCATTATTTGTACGCCGGGAACTCGAGCCCGGCAAGGAGAAGGAGGTTGCTCTCGGCTCATGCGCAAGAGGCCTGGCGAACTCCTTACTGTGTGTATCACTTCTGCTGGTTTCCGCAGCGGCCACCGCGGGCGACCCAGCCCTCCCGACGCAAATCGTCGATTTGGCGAACAAGGTGGACGGCGTGCATCCGGGATATCGCGCCTTTCATGCGAAAGGCATTGTGGTGGAGGGCACCTTTAAAGCGTCGGCCGAAGCGGCTCAGCTCAGTCGCGCAACGCTATTCAACGGCAAATCGATTCCGCTGACCGCGCGCTTCTCTGACGGCAGTGGGATGCCGACCGTGCCCGACGGCTCGCCCGCGATGCCCCGCGGCATCGCCATCAAGTACCACCTGCCCGGCGGAGCCGATACCGACATGGTGACGAACTCGTTCAAGTTCTTCCCGGTAGGGACCGGAGAGGACTTTCGTGATCTGCTGCAGGCGATCGCTGCGAGCCCACCCGATGCGCCACACCCGAATAAGGTGGAGCAGTTCTTCGGCAGCCATCCGAATGCGCCGAAGGCGATCGGTTCGCTCCCGATCCCGGACAGCTTTGCCGACGAGGAGTACCATGGCATTGACGCTTTCATCTTCGTCAACAAGGGCGGCCAACGGCAGGCGGTACGCTACGTGATTGCGCCGGAAAAGCAGGTGCACATGACGCCCGAAGAGGCGGCCAAGCAGTCACCTAATTATCTGTTCGACGAGCTGGCCAAGCGGATCGCGCAAAAGCCGCTGGTTTTCCACCTGAAGGCGCAATTGGCCGGGCCCGGCGATCAGACCAAGGATGCGAGCCAACCTTGGCCTGATGACCGCAAGGTCGTCGATCTCGGCGTGCTGACGCTGACTAAGGTGGTGCCCAACAGCTCGGAGGCGGAGAAGAAGCTGCTGTTCCAGCCCACGAACCTCACCGCCGGTATCGAGCTCTCCGACGATCCGCTGCCGAGCGTGCGCTCCGCCGCCTACGGCGTGTCGTTCGGGAGGCGCAACCAGTAGTCGCTTCGGCACCCGGCAAACGAGAGGCCGAGTAAGAGGAAAGAGGGACCTTTCCTCCAATTCTAGGGCGTGTGGTACAGCGAAAACGCGAGTACTCGAGCACATAGCCAACTTAGGTTTTCGCAGCCCGTCAGTCATATGTCAGACGCTCGTCGTGCGGGTGTGCTGAGAGGCGATTGCTCGAGCACCGTGCGTCCGATTCTCAACTTGGAGTGAACCATGATCAAGCATGCATTGTTTGTCCGCCTCGAAGCCAAGCCCGGCCAGGAGAAGGAACTCGCCCAGTTCCTTCAGGCCGGCCTCGGCATGGCGCAGCAGGAAGGCACTACCCCGGTGTGGTTCGCGCTGCAGCTCAGCCCGTCCACCTTCGGCATCTTCGATGCCTTCTTCGACGAAGCCGGTCGCCAGGCTCACCTCAACGGGCCGATCGCGCAGGCGCTGGGCGCGAAGGCCCCTAAGCTGCTGGCGCAGGCGCCTTCGATCGAACGCATCGACGTGCTCGGCGCCAAGCTGTCCGTGTGAAGTCCGCAAGAAAGCCGCGACAAGCGGTCAATGATCACTACGGATTGGCGAAAGATGAATCACATGAATCAAACAGGAGCCCAGCATGAAACAAGAGAACTCTGACGGCAGCGCAGCCATGAACCTCGAGGTCCATGTCATCCCGGTGTCCGACGTCGAACGATCGAAGGAGTTTTATCAACGCTTAGGCTGGAGGCTCGACGAGGATGTTGCCCCGGCCAAGGACGTCCGCGCCGTCCAGTTCACGCCCCCGCGCTCAGGCTGCTCGGTGACGTTCGGCAAAGGAGTGACTCCGGCAGCGCCTGGTTCGGCCGTGGCGGGATTGGTTGTTTCCGACATCAAATCGGCTCACGCCGAACTCGTCCGCCGTGGCATCGAGGTCAGTGAAATGTGGCACGGCGCGCCGTTCCCCCCGGAGGCACGCCTTCCCGGACCCGATCCCAAGCGTGCAAGCTACGGGTCATTTTGCGCCTTCAGTGATCCCGACGGGAATGCCTGGCTGGTCCAGGAGGTCACAACGCGACGCCCCGGGCGCATCTGATGCGGCGTTCGCACAGACAGCGGGGGAAACTTGCATGAACGAGAAAGATTTTCCCATGACTTCAGCGAGCGGTTCCGAAAGCCACATCAGCCGCCGAGATGGGCTCAAGCTTGTCGCGGCGGGGATGGCAGCATCGATGCTGCCGCACGCGGCCCGAACCAAGACACTGAGCGAATCATCACAGTCCACGCATTCTAAGAGGAAGAGAGAATCTATGAGCAGCTACATCAAAGTCGGCCAGGAAAATTCCACGCCTATTGAGGTCTATTACGAGGACCATGGCTCCGGAACGCCGGTGGTTCTCATCCACGGCTGGCCTCTGAACGGTGCGTCGTGGGAAAAGCAGACAGCGGCCCTGCTTGCCGCGGGTCATCGGGTTATCACCTACGATCGCAGAGGTTTCGGCAGGTCCAGCCAGCCCGCCGTCGGCTACAACTACGACACGTTTGCGGCCGATCTCGACGCCGTGCTGAGCACGCTGAATCTCACGGATGTTTCTCTCGTCGGCTTCTCGATGGGTACGGGCGAAGTCACCCGCTATATCGGCAAGTACGGCACGAAACGGGTGCGCAAGGCTGTGCTCATCGGCACCCTGGGTCCGTATCTCGTGAAAACGGCCGACAACCCGGAAGGCGTGGACAGGAGTGTTTTCGACGGCATCAAGGCGGGCATCAAGGCGGATCGGCCGGCCTTCCTGATGGATTTTCTGCACAACTTCTACAACTACGATGTCACGGGGGGCAAGCTCGTGAGCGAGCGCGTCCTCGAGGGGAACTGGAACGTGGGCATTGGCGCGTCTGCGATTGGCACGCTCGCTTGCGTCGATAGCTGGATTGAGGACTTCCGCCAGGACATCGCTCGCAATACCGTACCGACGCTCATTCTGCACGGCGACGCCGACCGCATCCTGCCGGCAGATGCCACCTCCAGGAGACAAGCGAAGATGATCAAGAATGCCAAGTCTGTCGAGCTCAAGGGTGGCCCGCATGGCGTCCTGTGGACCCATGCGGAGCAGATCAACGCCGAGCTGGTGAAGTTTCTGGCGTAGTTCGGAATGTGACTACGTGCCGTTTATCAGCGGGTTTCGCACGCCGCTGCACAGCACATTCACTCGGGGTGTTCGGTACTCACATTTGATACAGGAGAGTTTTCCATGATTCGCAAAGCAAGAGCAGTCTGGCACGGCAGCGGTCCTGAGCAACAGCCCATGTCTCGCACCATTGTCCGCCGTGATTTTCTAAAGTGTGCGCTTGCATCTGCCGTAGTGATTCCAGCACTAAGCGTAGCAGATGCACGGGCCACCGGCCTTACACCGCTCGATCCGACTGATTCTACTGCGCAATCGCTCGGCTTCGTGCCGGATGCATCGAAAGTCGACGCGAGTGCACACCACGCTTTCAAGTCCGGTCAACACTGTGGTGTATGCGCGCAATACCAGGGTAAACAATCCGATGCAAAGGCTGGCTGCACCATTTACCCGGGTCACTTGGTTCCATCCGGCGGCTGGTGCGGGGCATTCGTGCAACGGTCCTGACTGGCCGCGTGGCAGCGGTGCTCGCCGTCGAGATTCGCCACGAGCATCTCTGCCATTTTTGGAAATGAGATTCCACACTTTCCCATCTAATCAATCGCAGTGCTCCGTCGCACAATGCAGCCCTCTTCACCGACCGGAGTCAACCGATGTCACGAATGAAAACGCACATCCTTGCCGCAACACTGCTAGTTGCTGTAACGGCAGGCATCAATTCCTCTCACGCCGGCGAGCCGGCGGATACAGCCGGCACCAGGACTGACGCGTCGCCGAAGCAGGAGGTCCGGCTCGAGCGCGTTACGCCGGAATACTGGCGCGTCACGTTCGACAACCCGCCGTTCAACCTTTTCGGCCCCGAAACCATTCCGCAGCTGAACAGCGTCATCACGCAGATGGAGAGCGATTCCCACGTCAAGGTTGTGGTGTTCCAAAGCGCCGTGCCCGGTTTCTTTCTCACGCACTACGACTTCGTTCCGCCGCTCTCGGCGACGACCGACCTTCCGCCCGGCGTGACCGGCCTGCCGGCGATACCGGACATGTTGGTGCGTCTGACCCGCGCGCCGGTCGTGTCGATCGTGTCGATCCGCGGCCGCACCACCGGCGTCGGCGGCGAGTTGTCCCTGGCAAGCGACATGCGCTTTGCCAGCCGCGAGAAGGCGGTCATTTCGCAGTGGGAAATCGGCGGGGGGTTGGTGCCTGGTGGTGGCCCCATGGCCCGCATGCCACGCCTGATCGGGCGCGGCCGGGCACTGGAAATGCTGCTCACCGGCGAGGAGATCTCCGGCGATCTGGCGGAGCGCTACGGCTACGTCAACCGCGCGCTGCCCGACGCCGAGCTGGACCCATTCGTGGACACGATGGCCAGGCGCATCGCTGGATTCGACAAGCAGGCCATCGCCGCCATCAAGCGCCTGGTCGACGTCCCGACTCTGCCGTCCGACATTGAGATCGGCGCTGAATGGGGCGCGTTCCTAGACTCGGCGCACCGCCCGCAGGCCCAGCAGAACATCAAGCGTCTCATGGAGATGGGTCTGCAGACCAAGCCCGACGTTGAGAAGCGCCTGCCGTACTACACCGGCACGCTCGCCCAATAGCTGCGGCGCGACGAGCCAAGGAGTCACCCACCGTGTTCAAGTACAAAAGACTGCTCGCGGTCGCCATGGCGACGGCAAGCCTGTTGGCCTCGGCGGCAGCTAGCGCCGACGACACCGCGCTCGCGACCGAGATCGTGGACACCTTCTACAAGATCTACGGAACTCACCCGGGCTTTCGCGTCAACCATGCCAAAGGGGTGGTCGCGGAAGGCAGCTTTGTCGCGACGCCTGCAGCGTCTGCATTGAGCCGCGCGGCGCTCTTCGACGGCAGCCGCATTCCCGTGACCGTGCGCTTTTCCAACGACGGCGGCTTTCCGTCCGTCGCGGACGGCGCCCCCTCCAACCCCAAAGGCATGGCCATCAAGTTCCACATGCCCGGCGGGGCCGAAGTGGACATGGTGATTCTGGCGGTGAAGTTCTTCCCGGTGGCCACCGGCGAGCAGTTTCGCGATCTGCTGGTGGCCATCAGCGAAAGTCCCGCTGATGCACCAAAGCCCACCAAGCTGGATCTATTCACCGCCAGCCACCCGACATTCCCCGCGTCCTTCGGCTCGGCGCCCACTCCGGAGAGTTTTGCGGACCAGGAGTACCACGGGATCGACGCCTTCATCTTCGTCGACAAGGCAGGACACAGGCAGGCGGTGCGGTACCTCATGACTCCGGAAAAGGCCGCGCCCCTGACTGCCGAGCAGGCCGCCAAGAAGCCTCCCGATTTTCTTGTCGATGACCTGCCGCAGCGCATCGCAAAGAGGCCGGTCGTGTTCCATCTCAAAGCTCAGCTTGCCGCCGCTGGCGACCAGACCAAGGATCCGAGCCAGCCCTGGCCCGCCGATCGCAAGGTGGTCGACCTCGGCGTGCTGACCCTCGACACACCCGTCGACACCCTGGAAGCGCAGAAAAAACTGCTGTTCCTGCCGAACCGCCTCACCGATGGAATCGAGCTTTCAGACGACAGGCTTCCGGTCATCAGGTCCGAGGTCTATGTGCTGGCGTTCGCGCGGCGCGCCAAGTGACCGCGCGCCGGGATCAAGTGCCTATGCAATCTCACAAATTGTCTTGTCTTCTTGGTCCGCCCTTTGGACGGTGCGCCGCTGCTATGAGCATTGCAGGCTGCCTAATGGGGTCGAGCGCGTTCGCCGTTCCAGCATCGATCGGCCTACCCGGGGACCGCGTATTTCCCGAGAACATCACCTCGACCAAGGACGGTACCCTTTACGTGGGGAGTTTAGGCTCCGGAGGGATCATTCGGATCAAGCGCGGTGGCGCCAAGGCCGAGCTTTGGATCAAGTCCGGCGCTTTCGGCAGTCGATCGATCTTCGGCGTACTCGCGGACGAACGATCGAACACTTTGTGGGCGTGCTCGAACGATATGTCGGCGCTTGGCATCGTGATTGCGAGCTCGGAGACCGGCAGTGCCCTGAAAGGATTTGACCTCAAGACGGGGCAAGGCAAGGTAAGCGCCAAGTTACCCGGCGATCACACTTTTTGTAACGATATTGCGATAGGCCCGGACGGGTCCGCGTTCGTGACCAACACGGCGGCGCCCGAGATCCTGAGGTTGCTGCCGGGAAAGAGCCAACTCGAGGTCTGGGCCAACGATCCGTTGCTCGCACCCCCCGCCGCTGGCTCTGGCTTGGACGGCATCGCATTCGGAAGCGATGGAAACGTGTACGTGGATACCTACACGACCGGCGAGCTATTCCGAGTGGATGTTGTCGATGGCAAGGCCGGTAAAGTCACGAAGCTCAAGCCCTCTCGTCCCTTGACGCTGTCCGATGCGATTCGACCACTTGGAGGCAACGAATTCCTGATCATCGAGGGCGCCGGGCGCTTGGATCGGATGCGCATCCACGGGGACGGTGCAGTGATCAAAACATTGAAAGACGGTTACGCGGTTCCGACAGGCGTGACGGTGATCGGGCACACCGCTTGGGTCACCGAGGGCCAACTCGCGTATGTCTTCGATCCGGCCAAGAAGGGTCAGTCGCCGAACGTGCCGTTTCATATCTACTCCGTCCCACTGCGAACTAACTGAAGGTCGTGGGCTGTCTCGAGGATTTTGGTTTGTGATTAGAGGAGAAACTTCCGATGTTTTATTCTGTATGCCTGGCTGACCCAGCGCGCGTCGCGCACTGGTTGGCTGTTGCGCTGATTCTGGTCGGGTTGGGAACGGCGAACGCAGCCCCCACCACAAGTTGTCCCGATACCGGCACAGGCATCTCATTGTCACCGGCCTTTTGCGCGAGCATCTTCGCGGACAACATCGGACACGCCAGACACCTCGTGGTTGCGCCTTCAGGCGTTGTCTACGTCAACACTTGGAGCGGCACCTATTACAACGCGGATCCCACACCGCCGGGCGGTTTTCTCGTCGCTCTGAAGGATACCCAGAACACGGGCAAGGCGGATCTCGTGAAGCGATTCGGCGAGGGCAAGGTGGAGGGTGCAGCGGGCGGAACCGGCATCGCGCTCTACCAAGGCGCGATATACGCCGAGGTGAACGACCGCATCATGCGGTACGCCTTGGCGACGAACGAGATCGTTCCCTCGGGCAAGGGCGAGGTCATCGTCTCAGGACTCCCGATCACGGGGGATCATCCCATGCACCCCTTCATCATCGATGCGAAGGGCAACTTGTTCGTCGATGTGGGAACGGCTACGAACGCGTGCGAGGAGAAGAATCGCGTGCCGAACTCGCCGGGCGTTCAGCCCTGTACGGAGAAAGAGACCCGCGGGGGCACCTGGCGCTACGACGCGAACAAAATCAATCAGAAGTTCTCAGCCGCGGAACGCTATGCCAGCGGTATTCGCAACGGCGAAGGCTTTGCGATCGACGCCGACGGCAGGCTGTTCGTCACGCAACATGGCCGGGATCAACTCGCGGAGGACTGGCAGCAGTTCTACAAAGGGCAGATCGGCCCAGATCTCCCAGCCGAAGAAATCGTTCGACTCGAACAGCGCCATGACTACGGTTGGCCGGAATGCTACTTCGACGGCTTTCAGAAGAAGCTGGTTCTCGCACCTGAATATGGCGGCGACGGCGGCAAGAAGGTGGGCGTGTGCGCCACGAGGACTCCACCCGTCGCATTTTTCCCGGCGCACTGGGCGCCCAATGATCTCCTGATCGCGTCGAACCCTGCACTACCCGCCGTTTACCGGGACGGAGCGTTCGTCGCGTTTCACGGCTCGTGGAATCGCGCGCCGGCGCCGCAAGCCGGATACAACGTGGTATTTCAACCGATGAAAGATGGCAAGGCAGCCGGTAAATTCGTCGTCTTCGCGGACGGATTTGCCGGCGCCATCAAAGAGCCGGGTCGGGCTGCGTTTCGTCCCTCGGGACTCGCACAAGGCTCCGACGGCGCCATTTTTATCTCGGACGACTTGCACGGCAGGATCTGGCGCGTGACCTATCATGGTGGGCCGAATGCAGTGCTCGCATCCTCGGCGGCCCTTCCGCCCGAGGGTGTGCATCCCGACCCCGGGCTCGAGGAGGGCGCTTCGCTACCGACGCCGCCGGGCGCAACCCAAGCGGAAGTGGCGCTCGGGGCCCGTATATTCCACGGTCAAGTCAGCAACGGAACGTGCGCCGGATGCCACGGTTCAGACGGCAAGGGCAGCCCCATCGGGGCCGACCTGACGGCGGGCACGTGGCTCTGGAGCGATGGAAGTCTCGAGGGTCTCACCAAGACGATTTCGGATGGCATCCCCACGCCGAAAAAGCATCTGGGCGCCATGCCGCCGATGGGAGGATCTCCTCTCTCTGCCGCGGATCTGAAAGCGGTGTCCGCCTACGTGTGGTCGATCGGTCACCCGAATTGAATTGGAGATGGTGAACAAATGAGTGCACATATGTCTCTAGCGGACGCCCTGGCCCGCATACCTCGCGTCGCCCTGGTCGATGCGCCCACGCCGATCCAGCCGTTGAAGCGCATCGAAGAGGTGATGGGTCCGGCGTTGAACGGGGTCAAGCTGTACGTGAAGCGCGACGACCTGTTGGGCCTCGGTGGCGGCGGCAATAAGCTGCGCAAACTGGAATATCTGATGGGCGACGCCGCGGCGAAGGGCCGCGACACCATTATCGCTACCGGCGGAATACAGTCCAATTTCACGCGCGTCGTTGCTGCGGCCTGCGCGCGAGAAAAGGTCGCCTGCGAGTTGGTTCTGGCGCCGCTCGTTCCGGAGACCGATGACGACTACCAACGCAATGGCAACACCCTACTGAACGATCTGTTCGGCGCGAGGGTGCACGTCCTGGGTCGGGGTGAGATTGCTGCCGACTTCGCCAGGCGCCGCGCGGAAGAGATCACCGCGGAAGGCCGACGGCCCTATCTGACACCGGGCGGCGGCTCCAGTTCAATCAGCGCCTTGGGTTACGTGCGGTGCGCGCTGGAACTAGACACCCAGCTGAACTCGAACGGCCTTGATGAGGCGATCATCGTCACGGCCAATGGCAGTAACGGTACCCACGCGGGGCTGCTCGCCGGGTTTAAATCGCTCGGCCGTTCGCCGCGCCAGCTGCAGGCTTTCACGGTCCTGGCGAACGCGGAGAATAGCCGCAACAGCACCCTGGCCATGGCCAACGGAACTCTCGAACTGCTTGGTGCGAGCGATCGCTTAGAATTAGACGACGTACGAATCGCTGACGACCAGCGCGGCCAGGGCTACGGCCTCATCACCGACGCGATGATCGAGGCGGTCCGGCTCATGGCCAGTTGCGAGGGGCTTCTTTTGGACCCGGTCTATTCCGGCAAGGCCTTCGCCGGCGTGATCGGGGACGTGCGCTCAGGCCGGTATCCAGCAGGCTCATCGGTGGTGTTCTTGATGACGGGTGGAACTCCGGCGCTGTTCGCCTATCGAAGCGCCTTTGCGCGCAAGGGCGCCCGATCGTGACCGCCGATATAACCACCGTACCGGTCGTCCGCGCCCGATCCAATTCCCGTTTTCCTCAAAGTTCGATCACAGGAGACTCCCATGAGTAAGGTACTGATTTTGTATTATTCCACCTACGGCCATGTCGAGAAATTGGCCGCCGCCATGGCCACCGGAGCGCGTGAGGCCGGCGCTACGGTCGATATCAAGCGCGTCCCGGAAACCGCGCCCGAGGAGGTGGCCAAGGCTGCGCACTTCAAGCTCGACCAGACCGCTCCCGTGGCCAAGATCGAGGATCTGGCCAACTATGACGCAATCATCATCGGTGGACCTACCCGGTTCGGCCGGATGGCCGCACAGATGACCGCCTATCTCGACCAAGCCGGCGGCCTCTGGGCGAAGGGCACGCTCAACGGCAAGGTGGGCTCGGCCTTCACCTCGACCGCCAGCCAACATGGCGGCCAGGAAATGAACCTGTTCTCGACCATCACCAATCTGCTCCATTTCGGCATGGTGGTCGTGGGCCTGCCCTACAGTTTCGCCGGGCTGACTGAGCTGGGTGAGATTACCGGTGGCACGCCCTACGGTGCTACTACCATCGCGGGCCTCGACGGCAGCCGCCAGCCGAGCGCGAACGAGCTCGCTGGGGCGCGCTACCAAGGTCGCCATGTGGCCGAGATTGCCAACAAACTCTTCGGCTAAACCAAACCAGGCCCCGGGAAGGGCTATATGGATTCACAGTTCATTATCAACCGAAGGAATTTCTAATCATGTCAATTCAACTTGTCCCAAAGCTCAAGCACATCGGGCTGGCCGCCATCGCAGCGGGTGGCATTGCAATCAGTCTGCCGGTGTTTGCTGAAAGTACAGCTTACGTGCAACACAACCTCGTCTCCGACGGCTTCGTGCCGGCGGATCACATCGACCCCAACCTCCAGAATGGGTGGGGCGTCGCCTTCAATCCGACGGGCGCAGTCTGGGTGGTTAATAATGCGACAGGCACCTCGACCCTGTACGACGGCTTAGGTCAAGGGGTGGGCCCGACGCCTGGCCATCCGTTAGTCGTAAGCATCCCGAGCGGTTCGGTCGCGGGTGGCACGGGATCACCAACCGGCACCGTTTTCAATGGCTCAGCGGATTTCGTCATCACCCAAGGTGCGGTATCCGGTGCTGCCAAGTTCCTCTTCTCGAGCGAAGACGGCGTGATCACCGCGTGGGCGCCGAACGTCGATCTCTTCCATGCGCTGCGCATCATCGACAACTCCAGCAATGCCGCTGTCTACAAGGGTCTCGCCATCAGCGCGAACGGGACAGGTACGCGACTGTACGCGACGGATTTCCGCCACGCGCGGGTCGACGTTTGGGATGGCACCTTCACACCGGTGACGATCGCGGGCGCCTTTCACGACCCGAATCTGCCGGCCGGGTATGCACCGTTCGGCATCCAGGCCATCAACGGCGACCTGTATGTCACGTATGGCAAGCAGGATGCGAGCGCACACGATGAAATCGACGGCCCAGGACTGGGGTTCGTCAGCGTCTTCGATCCGAATGGGCGCTTCCTGCGACGACTCGTCTCTGGTGCTCGGCTGAATGCTCCGTGGGGGCTCGCGCTCGCCCCGGCCGGCTTTGGAGAATTTGGTGGCCGATTGTTGGTCGGCAACTTCGGCGACGGACACATCGATGCGTACGATGTGGCCAACGGCGAATTCGTCGGGCGGCTACGGGATGCGCGGCACCGTGCACTGAACATCGACCGACTCTGGGGCTTTGCATTCGGCAACGGCGTGCTGAACCAGTCGGTCGACATCCTGTACTTCGCCGCCGGGCCCAACGACGAACAGCATGGTCTCTATGGTTCGATTACTGCAGTCTCCAACCGCGACTGAGACCGTAGGCGCTACCCAGTAGCGTGCACAGGCCCATCGTGAATATTGCACGAAGCGGGATCCTGAAAGGAAGGGCCGGGCGCTCGACGCTGATGTCGATCGCTCGGCCTGACTTCGCGGTCGACAGGCACTTCCGGCAAGGCCTTCGCTGGCGTGATCACCAACGGTTCCCGATGAGCCATGCACGGCATCTACTCTGAGGGTGAGGACATGAATTGCCTGACATTGCTGCTTATTTTCTCCGGCTTCGTTTTCGTATGTTGTCTTGGCCTCGTCCAGGTGATCTGGGACCTGTCGGAGATGAGCGTTCATGCATCGCCTCATATGCTGGCGGTCCCGCATAGCGGGGCACCCGCGTGATCCGCTCCTTCAGGTCGCCGGACGTGGCGGAATATTGAGGCCGCGCTGCACCGCCACCCGGGTCAGGCAGCGTTGCAGCCAGGCCGGGACGGTCTTCAGCTCGTCGTAGTGCACGAGGTCGCCGGCGTCGATCAGCGTGGTCAGGTTGCGAACCCACCCGATCAACGAAATATCGGCGATGGTGTAGATGTCGCCCATGATCCACTCGCGGCCCTCCAGCCGCTGCTCGAGGACACCGAGCAGGCGTTGCGTCTCCGAGCGGTAACGCTCGAGAGGACGCTTGTCCTCGATCTCGCGGCCAGCGAACTTGTGGAAGTACCCGAGCTGTCCGAACGTCGGTCCGACACCCGCCATCTGAAAAAATACCCACTGGATAGTCTTGTAGCGCTCCGCCGCAGACGCCGGGAGCAGCTTGCCGGTCTTCTCCGCCAGATACAGCAGAATCGCGCCCGACTCGAACAAAGCGATCGGAGTGCCGTCCAGTCCATCCGGATCGATGATCGCCGGGATCTTACCGTTCGGATTCAGCGCCAGAAACTGCGGCGTCCAGGTTTCGCTGCGAGTCACGTCGATCGAATGCACTTCGTACGGCAGGCCAAGCTCTTCCAATGTAATCGAGACCTTGACGCCATTGGACGTAGGAAAGGAGTAGAGCTGCAGTACGTCTGGACGAGTGGCCGGCCATCGCTGGCTGATCGGATGGGTGGAAAGGTCGAGCACTGGAATTGCCTCTTGTACGAAAGACGGTTGGATCGGCCGCTCAGGTGAAATCGGTCGAGAGCGAAATGGATTCCCAGGCCTAAGGGCTAGCCCGCCGTGTCTTTGCGGATCTCGCTGGTCGTACGGCCGCCGAATCCCCAGTTATCGGTATCAATTTCCTCGATCGTCACGTGGGTCCACTCGGGCGGCTTGTGCAGCACGCGCTCCAGAGTTTCGGTCACTTCCTTGATGACCTGGGCCTTCTGCTCCGGAGTGTTTCCTTCGCGGGTGATGCGGATGCTGACGAAAGGCATGACACTGCTCCTATGGTGGTACTGATTAAGGAAATGCACGGGCTGTTGTTCGACGTTCTAGATGCGCGCCCCGTCCGCCGAGTGCCACGGGCAGCCCCCCGAAAAGAGGCGGTGGCCATGAGCGAAGGAGCGGCCGCCGCACTCAGTGCGATGCGAGGAAGTCCTTCACCGCGGCGATCGTCGCCGCAGGCGCTTCCTCCATCAGCCAGTGGCCGGCGTTCGGCACGACGACTTCCTGCACGTTCGTTGCCGCGTTGCGCATGACGGCCGCCACGTTGGCGCCGAAGGCCTTCTCGGCGCCGATGGCAAGCACCGGCATCGCCAGCTTCGTCTCCATCGCCTTGAGGTTGTCGGCCTCGTCCTTCTGGCCGATCGCGAGGAATTGGGCGAACGCGGAATGCATCGCGCCGGGCCTGGCGTAAATCGCGGCGTAGTGGCGGCGGGTCGCTTCGTCGATCTTCGACGGGTCGCCGGCGAACTCGTTCCAGAAGCGGTCGAGGTAGATGCGCTCGCGGCCGGCGACCAGGCGCTCGGCGTCCGGGCCGCCGAAGTTGAAGTGCCACAACGCGGGCAGGCGCACGATCTGGTTCCACGGCGGAATGCCGGGTATCGGCGAGTCTATTATGACCAGGCGGCTTGTTTTGTCCGGATAGCGCGCCGCGTAGGCATACGCGACCATCGTGCCGATGTCGTGGGCCACGATGTCGGCGCCGTCGATGCCAAGCTTGTCGAGGACGGCGCGAATGTCGCCGGCCTGCGTCCACTTGTCGTAGCCGCCGGCGGGGTGCGAGGACAGGCCCATGCCGCGCAGGTCAGGCACGACGACGGTGTGGTCCTTCGCGAGCTCGGCGGCCATCGGCGACCACATGTCGCCGGTCTCGCCGAAGCCGTGGATCAGCACGACGGCGGGCCCGTGGCCACCGACGCGGACGTTGATCGTCGCGTCGGCGTTCACCACCTGCGAACTGCGGAACTCGGCCGGGAAGGGCGTGGGCGCGGCGCGCGCTGACAGGGCGCCAAGCGCCAGGCTAGCGGCGAGGCCGGCCGCGACTCGGCGGAAGCGGCAGGAGAACGTGGACGAAACGGTTGCTGACATGCCCGGCTCCTTAGGGTGGGGGGAGGCGCACCACTGTATTGACATCCCCGGCAGCAATAAACGAGGCTTGCTGCACTTATCTTGATACACGATGTAAACAATATGAACAGACATTTCGACGATATCCTGCTGGGAAGCATCGAGCTGTTCTGTCTGGCGGCCGAAGCCGGCAGCTTTACCGCTGCCGCCAACACAGCAGGGGTTACGCCCGCGGCTGTCAGCCGCTCGATATTTCGGTTGGAAAAGCGTTTGGGCGTGCGCCTGTTTGTACGCTCGACACGCAGCATTCGCCTCACCGAAGGCGGCAAGTCTTACTTCGAACAGTGTCGAGCGGCGCTGAATCAGCTGATCGAGGCCGAGCGAAAAGCTACGGGTGAACAGATACAGCCGTCGGGCACGCTTCGCATCAGTGCGCCGACGACCTACGGGCACCACCGTTTGTTACCGCTATTGCCTTTGTTTCGTGCGAAATACCCACAGATCAAACTGGAAGTTCACATCAGCAATCGCAACATCGACTTCCACGATGAGAATTTCGATCTCGCTATACGCTTTCGTTCCCCACCGGATTCGACGCTTATCGCACGGCATCTCGAGGATGCTGCTCTGGTTGTTGTTGCAAGTCCTGCCTACCTCAAGCGCGCCGGTGCGCTACGGAGACTCGCTGATTTGCAGCAGCACGAATGCATCCAGTTCGACTTGCCGAGCAGTGGCCGCCGAATTCCCTGGCTATTCAACGAAGATGGCAGTGAGAAGGAGATTTTCTTGGCCGGCAACTACTCTTGCACAGAGGACGTACTTGCTGGCGTAACGCTAGCGAAGGCGGGCGCCGGTCTGTTCCAGACTTACAAGTTCATTGTCGAGAAGGAGCTGGTCGACGGTAGCTTGGTCGAAGTGCTGCAGGCGTTCGGCGGTTGTTCACGCCCCATCAGCCTGTTGTATCCGCATGGCCGACTGTTGCCCTCGCGAGTGCGTGCAATCGTCGATTTCATGGTCGAGCAAACCGAATTGCGGAAGGACTCGGAGGCCGCAGCTCGTCCACCAAAGGCGAAACGCAGCAAGTAATTCGTCGCGCTCGGTTCTTGCGGAAATTATCAAGGTGTGCGGTATCCCGACCTCGGCAAAACAAGTTGACGTTGCAGGCGTGTTAGCTAGTGCCCGCGCGTCACGCGTCATCTACGTACACCTCGGCACTGACTGCTCCTCTTTTGATCTCCATGCGAGGGGCTGTTCTTTTCACCATGCAGCCCAGTGCCGCTATCACAAGTCCTCCGCCTGCGACGAGCAGTGGTGGAGCCGACGAGGGGGTGTTGGCCAGTAGAGCGCTCGACACCAGCGGGCCGGCGATCTGCCCGACCCCGTACGCTGCCGTCATCGCCGCCATCATGTTGAAGCGGACGCTATCGGCAATGCTCTTTGCCGCGGGCATGGCAATCGTTACGGTCCCGACAAACGTGCCACCGACCAGCACGGCGCTCACCAGAAAGGCTGGGCCCTTGGGACTCATTGCGGGCAGCAACACGCCCACAGCCTGTACTGTAAGGTTCAGGATCAGCGCCGCCCGGCTGCCGAGATGGTGATGCAGCCAGTGCCACAGGAAGCACGACGGTACAGCAGCCAATCCGAAGGCTGCCCAGACCTGCACCGGATCGATATCGCCAAGGGCGTTCTTCACGAACAGAGGAAGGTAGGTTGCTGTGACGATATAGCCGAAGCCGGCAAGTCCGTAGATCAAGATCATCACCCAAGGACTGATCCAACTTCCGGTCCGCTGCATCGGGTCGTTGAAACCAGCCTGATTTGGAATCCGCGGGTCCGTTTTCCGGCTCACGCGCGGCCATGCCCACGCGCATAACAGAGCGGCGGCGCCCGCCAAGACACTCCACCCGGCGGCGGCGCTGAGGCCGGCCCTGTGCGAGCCGGCAATCAGCTCAGCCGAGACCAGAATACCGATACCCACGCCCGAATAGAGGATTGGAGCTCCGTGGTGGGAATCCATCAACTCGAACAACCAGGTCGAAGCGGCCACCATGGCCAAGGCGCTGAAAATGCCCGCGAGCAGGCGCACCATCAGGAGAGGAACCAAGCTCGGGTTGAGTGACAGTGCCACCAGACATAAGACCGTACCGATCATCGCCACCTGGCACAGCCAAGTCGAATGCCGATGATGCACGCGGCTCAAAATTAGTGCCCCGATGAGATAGCCCAAGTAGTTGGCCGAGGCTGCCAGCGAGCCGCCGGAGACCGTCAGTTGGCCGTCGTGGACCATCAGAGGGTACATGCCTGTAAAGGAGAACCGGCCGAAGCCCATACCGACAGCGAGCACCAGCGCTCCGGCAAGTGCATTTATCCGAGATGCGTCGTTTCGGCTCACTATCCTCTCCGTCATCCGTTCCCGGATAGTCGATCCCGTCCCGCGTGCGGAGCAGGGCATTCCGATAAGGATGGCGGCACTGTCTTCTCATCGATGCCAGGACCGACCTCGCTGAGCAGAGTCGGACTCAATCACCTGGCCGTTTGTACGGGAGGCGGATTCGGCGAGCCGATGCGGCCGCGCGACGAGATTTGCTGCCGCGGGTCGAACGCGAACTCGATGCGAACCCCGCTGGGTTCCCGCACCATGAAATGTTTTTTCGGACCGACGCCTACGAGTTGCGGCCTGAACTCCAGTACCACGCCCGGCCAAGCCGATACTCGCTGGCAAAGAGCATCTAGGCTAGGTTGGTCGACGACGGTGATGGCCAGATGGTGCAATCCGACGTTGGTACGCCGATCGAACCGGATCGCGGTACCTGGAGACTCGACCTGCCAAATCGTTACGACTCCGTGTCCGTCCGACACGAACACCGCTGGATAATCCGGCCGCTCGCCGACGACGCGCCATCCTAGGCAGTCGCAGAAAAACCTCCGGGTACTCTCGAGGTCGTGAACACTCAGTCCAACGTGATCGACGCCGCAAGTACGGATTTCGAGTTCATCTGTCATCAAAAATCCTCCCCTAAAGGTCGTCGAAACGTAGTCGCTGCACCGCGCGCGCACTTAAGTCTACTTTGGCGTCGACCGCGCACCGATCGGGAATCGTAGACGGCCATCCGAACTGCGCGATGCATCATCTAGTATAGCTATTTGCCCGTTGGTCATTGCTTACACAATGTATCAACAGAAATGTTAGCTACGCGTCTTATCAAATGAACCGGAGTTTCGGATAGTTACAAAACAAGTAGATCATCGCGATCGAACGCAGTTTCCATATCGCAAGTGCGAAGGCCCCTGGCGGCCGTGAAGTCGAGCCTCACGGCACCGCGTGAGTAGCCCGGGTGGCGCACCGGGCACTTCTGCAGTGTGACCCGAGGCCTGAAAGGTGCCACATCGCGATGTGCCGATCCCGGTCCCCGTCTCACCCAAAGGATCTGTAAGGAGAATTGAAATGTCGTCGTCAGTTCTGGCTCCTCCATTCACGCAGGAAACCGCCGTTCAAAAGGTCCGCCGCGCGGAAGACGGTTGGAATAGCCGCGATCCTGAGAAGGTCGCGCTCGCCTATACCCCCGACAGCCGCTGGCGTAATCGAGCGGAGTTCATCGCCGGTCGAAAGGAAATTGCCGCGTTCCTGGCCCGCAAGTGGGCAAAGGAACTCGACTATCGGCTCATCAAGGAATTGTGGGCCTTCGCTGACAATCGAATCGCGGTGCGCTATGCGTATGAATGGCATGACGACAGCGGAAGCTGGTTCCGTTCCTATGGCAACGAGAATTGGGAATTTGATGCGGCAGGATTGATGCAGCGTCGCTTCGCCTCTATCAACGATCTGCCAATTCAGGCGGCAGATCGTAAATATCATTGGCCGCTCGGCCGGCGCCCGGACGACCATCCGAGCTTGTCGGACCTGGGCCTGTAAGCCTGCGATGTTCGATCGCCCCGCCAAGCGAAGGCAGCCCACCTTCAATGCGCAGTTAGGCGGTGTTGCAACGAGTGCGTGGCGAGAATAGCGCGGTGGCAATGGTGTCAACGTACACGCTGCATGTTTTCGATATGAATGGATCGCACTTCGATTAATAGTAAGCACGCCGGTAACCACGTCAGCTGATGCGAGGGGAAAATGATCCGATGAATTCGAGTCAGGTGCGATGCGGGCCGTTGAGGTTAGGCGGCGAGTTCGGCGTCGGTCTGGGCGGCAGCCGCGTCGAGCGCGGCCTTCGCGTTCCACGGCAGCAAGGCTTCCAGCTGCTCGGCCGTCTTCGCCTTCGGAAATTCTTCAAACAGATGACAGAGGTAGGCGTAGGGCTCGATGCCATTCGCGCGGCAGGTCATGACGATCGAATACAGATTGGCGCTGGCTTTGGCACCGAGTTGGCTGTCCACGAAAAGCCATGCTCGCCTCCCGACGGCAAAAGGTCTAATTTGGTTCTCGCAATAATTATTGTCCGCCGGCATTTCAGGGTCGCTCAAAAATCTCGACAACTTCTCCCACTGCCGAACGGTGTACGCCAGCGCCTTACCGAGCGCCGTCTTCGGCGGTACGCCGGGCAGCAGATCGTCGACCCATTTTTTGAACGCCGCCATGATGGGCGCCGCTTCCTTTTGTCGCAGCGCCAGGATCTCGGCCAACGGCGCGATACCGCTCGACTCGGCAGCCTTGCGCAGCGCCTTGACCTTGCGCTCGATGGCATAGACTTGCTTTAGGAAATCCTCGAGCGCGACGCGCGCGAGGCTGCGCCCCGAGGGCAGCTCCGTCACCTTGGCCGCCTTATCAAAATATTGGCGACAGTGGGCTAGGCACCCGTAGTGGCGCAGCCCCAACGCCTCGGCCACCGCGTCATACTTATCGAGCCCGTCGGTGAGCAGCTTTCCTCGGTAGGGCCCGTTCGGGCCGATCAACAAGTTCTTCAGCGCCTCCGCCGTGCGGGAGGCTTCGTAGTTGAAGAGCACGATCCGTTTGCCGTGCGCTCCTCCCGCCCGCACCACCATGTAGTGAGTGGACGTCGGCGCCTTATCGCTTTTGAGGACCTGAAGGTAGGACTCGTCCATGTGAATGAACGAGACGCTCAACAACTCCTCGTGCAGGAGCCGGACCAGCGCGGTCATTTTGTCGCCGGCCGCGTTGACCCAGGTGCCGGCGGTGCTGGGGCTCAGATCCAGCCCCAGACGCTCCAGCTGCCCGCAAGTACGGTAGATCGGAATCCCATCGACGAATTTGTTGGCCACCAAATGCGCCAGGAGCGAGGCGCCCGCGTTCGTCTTCGACAGCAGCTGGGCCGGCACGGGCGCGATCTTGATCGCCTCGCCGCTGCGGCAGGTGGGGCAGCCATAGCGATGGCGAATATGCCGCTCGACCCAGATCAGCGGGCGCCGATAACCATAGCGTTCGCTGATCTCCTCACCGAATCGCTCGAGGACGCAGCCGTCGTGCGGGCAACGCTTCTCATGCTCATCGATATCGTGCGCAATGTCTTTGCGCGGAAACTCTTTAGGGATGGCCTTGCGGCCGCCGGTATGCACGCGCTCGTGCGCGGCGATCTTCGTCGTGCGGTTCGCGTGCGCCGCGTCCGCCGCTTCGATCGCGGTGAGCACCTCGGCCTCGTTGAACAGCATCTGCTGGTCAGCGCCGGTATCGGGCGAGTGGTGCTGGGCGTTGCGGCCAAAGACTTGCGCCTTCCACCAGCGCAGCTCCTCCTCGAGCAGCACCGTGCGCTCGCTGTGGCGAGTCACTTCGCCCTTGAGCCGCTCGTTCTCCAGTTCCAGCGGCTTAACCTTCTGGCTCTCCTCGCGCAGTCGTCGAATCTGCTCCTCGGAGACGTTCAATCGCGCCACGAGTTCCGCGTTTTTGTTCTTCAGGTCGCGAGCGTTCTTGACGGCTTCGTGCACCGCCGCATTTTACTGGAGCTATCTAAAAAAGGCATCAGCTCGGATGCAAAAAACGCAGCATTTTATGGGGCTGCCTCCACACATCGTAGCCATCGAGCAGCCAGTTCAACTGCTCGGTGGTCATCGTGATCACTTCTTCCTCGAGCAGGCGCGGCCAATGAAACTTCTCATCGCTCTCGATCACCATGTGCCACACGGCGAAGCCGCACCGATGCCAGTACAAAATCTTCACCGTGTCGAATCGCCGTCCGACGAAAATATAGAGCGCACCGGAGAACACATCCGCGGCCATCGCTTCGCGCGCGATCGCCGCAAGGCCGTTGCGCCCACGGCGCATATCCACCGTCTTGCGATGCAGGTACACCTTCAGATCATCACCGACCGGGCGCATCATGAATGCTGTCCGGCTAACACCGCCGCCAGCCATGAGGCTTGCGGAAGAGTCCCACACTCGACGATCCATCCCGACGGGTGCACGATGCGGCACGCCACCACCGTGGCCACTGCAGAAGGCGGCGGCACCGGCACCGCGGGCGCCGCTGCGATCTGCACCCGTGCAAACGGCGCTGCCTTCTCTTCGGCAGTTGGTTCGACGTTGCTCGCCTCGGCGACCGAGACCGACATGGCCGTCACGGTTACCCCCTTGCGCGCCAATGCTTGCTTCACCCGATACCACTTGGACAGATCCAAATCGAAGCTGCGGCAATACTCGGCAAGGCTGACCCCCAGCACCTGCGCTTGCCGAAGGTGGTCTACGCAGACTCGTTCCGCCTCGTTCAGCTTCTCCAACATCAGTTCGGACATCGACAACTCCAGACTCGCAGCCCATCGCTGCGCCGCGAAGCTTGGTCCGATTACCATAAATCGAAAAGAACGTGGTTGCCGGCGTGCTTACGATTAATATCCATCAATTTCCGTGATAGCCACGGTTGATACCATAGTGCAATAGATTCTGTCGCCTCCATCCCTTTGGTCTGATCGCATCACCGCTGTCGCAGGTGACCTTGGCGTGCGGCATATGCGATCAGGCGCATTTCTCACGCACTTTTCGTTGGATCACGGAACCAATCCTGGGGCCCAGCGGCGTCAATCCTGCACTCGACGGAAAGGCATCGGAATCAGGCCAGGACGTTGCGCACTGAAAAATCTACCCGATGTCTTGCCATTGACAAGAATGGTACGGAGCTCTCGGTCGATTACTTCGGAGTATTGCCGTCTTTCAAACCGCAAATCGTATGGCGTCTCGTGCATCGCATCATATATGCGCACACGAATCGACTGCGCCATGGCGTATATCGAGAGGTGGATTGACGAGTTGGCGGGCAGGGCACGCGGGTTTGTGCTGGGTGCTGGCAATGGGGCGGGCCCGCTCCAGAGCTAGCATGACGATCGACTAATCTCGTGGCCACAGAGGACTTTTCCATGCGGCGAGCGCTTCCAGAAATAGACGCAGCCGCGAGGGTACGAACTTGCGACTCGGGTACATCGCGAACACTGGAATTGGGGGAGACGTCCATTTCGGCAAGAGTCGCACCAGACTCCCTCTGGCCAGGGCCTCGTCACAGTAAGTGGAAGGGAGCAGTCCGACGCCATGGCCACGAAAGACAAAAGTGCTGACCGAGTTGAAGTCACGGCTCGATATGGGTCCAGATACGTGCACCCGAGCCTTGCTGCGGCCGCTGACCAGATCCCAGTCGGTTTCATTGTGCTTGGCGTTGAGCATGACACAGTCGTGCAATTTCAACTCGTCCGGGCCGGAAGGCAGCTTCCGCCCTTTGAGGTATTCGGGCGTGGCGACGACATAGCGAACGCTACGTCCGATTTTGGTGGCCACGACGCTCGAATCCTCCAACTCGCCAAAACGGATCGCAACGTCAATATTATCCGCTACCGGATCCAGGAACAGGTTGGTGATGAAGAGGTCGATGCGAACTCTCGCGTGCTCCTTCAGGAATCCGGACATGAAGTCCAGAAAAGGCTCCTGGCCAAGCAGCACGGGGACGGAAATTATCAACGTACCTTCGGGATTCTTTTGCGCCTGAGTCAGGACGCGTTCGGCTTCCTGAATGAGAGTCAGAGGTTCCTGGCACTGATTGAAGTATTCACGGCCTTGCGGAGTCAGGGTCACCCGCCGGGTCGTGCGCCGCACCAGGGCCACGCCGAGACCGGACTCCAGAACTGACAGTCTGCGGCTCACCGTCGAGATCGGCATGCCCAGCGAAAGCGCGGCTTTGCTAATGCTCTCGAACTCGGCGACTTTCACGAAAATCAGGATGTTATCCAAGTCCGCCATCACCGAACGCTGTCCGTATCGGGAGCCTGATGTCTCGCCGCGTGAGTGATGATTATTTGACCGCCGCCTGCGCGCCAAGCGTGTGCCTGAGAAAGTCGCTCACCAGGCCGGCGATCTCATCTGGCTTGTCGTAGAGCGCGAAGTGCCCGGCGTCGAGGATGTGGACTTCCGCCTTGGGCAGATCACGTTGATACGCGGCGGCCTCGGCAACCACGAAAGAAGGGTCGTATTGGCCCCAAATGACCAACGTCGCCGGTTGATGTTGCCGCAGCCAGGCATCCCAAGCGGGATAGCTAGCGACGTTCGTGCGGTAATCGTAGAACAAGTCGATCTGAATGTCGTCCTTGCCAGGACGGCTCAGAAAGGCAAACTCATCATTCCAACGGTCGGGGTCAATTGTCTCCGGATTCGGGTTCGAGCCGATATGGCGCTGCCTCGTCGCCGTCAGCGATGAGAAGTTGGCTCGCAGTCCAGCCTCGTTGGCAGCCCGGTCGGCCCAGAACTCCCGCCGCTTCTGCCAAAGCGGACTGAGCCCATCCTCATGCGCGCAGGCGTTCTGGATGATAAACCCCTGCACACGCTCAGGATGCGCGACAGCCATCCGGAACCCGACCGGCCCGCCATAGTCCTGCATGTACAACACATAGTGCTGAAGACCGAGCACCTCGGTAAAGCGCTGCATTACCTGAGCAATGTGATCGAAGGTATAGGAAAATTCCTTATTGCCGGGCGCATCGCTGTGACCGAAACCCGGATAATCGGGGGCAACGAGGTGATAGTGCGCGGACAGACGGGTCAGCAGTGGTTCGAACATGCGCGATGATGACGGAAAGCCGTGCAGGAGCAGCAGCGTCGGGGCATCTGGCCGCCCTGCCTCACGGTAGAAGATCGATACACCGTCTACGGATACGCTGCGGTAGAACACCGCAGGCGAGACCTGCGGTGTCGCAACCGGAGCGGTCTGGGCGGATCCGCTGGTGGCTATTCCGAGAGCGACTGCGGTGCTGGTTACAAATTTGATGAGCTTATGCATGCGGTTTCTCCTGATCAGAGCGCTTGAAATCCGTGGAGCGGGAGACTCTCTCCCAGATATCAATGTCATCCAATGCGGTCCGGAGCGCCGGCTTGACGAGCGCAAGTGCGTCGCTTCCTAGAACCAGGTGCACAGGGGGCTCATTCAGGGTGACGAGATTCATGATGACGGCAGCCGCTTTGTCCGGGTCACCATTTTGCTTGCCACTCTTGTCCTCCCTTGCCTTTCGGACCGGATCGAACAGCGCGTCATAGTCTTCAATGCTACGCGGCGAACGTACCATCGAGCGCCCGGCCCACTCCGTGCGGAAAGAACCGGGCGCGACTGCAGTGACCTTGATGCCGAAAGGCGCAACCTCTTTCGCCAGGACGTCGGAAATCCCTTCGAGGGCGAACTTACTCGCCGCGTAGTAAGCAATACCTGGCAGTCCAATATAACCCGCCATGGACGTGATGTTAATGATGTGCCCGCGGCGCCGTTTGCGCATGGACGGCAAAACCGCTTTGATCATGGCGACCGCCCCAAACAGATTCACCTCGAGCTGGCGGCGCAATTCCTCGAGGGGTGATTCCTCCAGGACCCCTTCGTGGCCGTAGCCGGCACTATTGACCAGCACGTCGATCGCGCCGATCTGTTCTTCGATCGCTGGTACCGTCACACCGATGGCGCGGAAGTCAGTCACATCCAGAATGACAGCATGCGAGCGGCCGTCGGGGCAGAGCGCTTCCAGCGCATTCTGATCCTCCTCGCGCCGGACCGTTCCGACGACTGTGTGTCCTGCTTTCAAACCCGCGTGAAATAGCGCGCGGCCGAACCCGGAGCTGGCACCGGTGATGAGAAGCGTCTTCATCTGCGCTCAGACGACCATCAGCCGTACGTCGATATTGCCGCGCGTTGCATTTGAATACGGACAGACAACGTGCGCCTTCTGCACCAAGGATTCCGCGTCCGCACGCGGCAAACCCGGCACTGAGATCTTCAACGTGGCTTCGATACCAAAACCGCTTGGGATGGCACCGATGCCCACACTGGCCTCAATCGACAATTCAGCCGGCAAATCGATCTTGTCGCGCGTGGCGACAAATTTCATGGCTCCAATAAAACACGCCGAGTAGCCGGCCGCAAATAGCTGCTCAGGGTTCGTGCCCGGGCTGCCCGAGCCGCCCAGCTCGCGTGGTTTTACGAGCCTCACGTCCAATATGCCATCCGAGGACACCGCACGACCGTCGCGACCCCCGGTAGCCTTCGCGTGTGCGGTATAGAGAACTTTCTCGATCGACATGATCTGCTCCTGTTGCAAAATCTTACCAATGGCCAACTGGGTCTCTCGAACTACCATTTGCCCAGATGCATGCCCCCATCGACGTGCAACACCTCGCCGGTCACTTGACTGGCTTCCGTGAGATAGAACACGGCCTCGGCAATGTCTCTAGCTGCCGCTATTGTTCCCAGAGGTGACAGTGTGCGCAGGAACTCCTCGGGCACGTCCTTGAGCAACGGAGTGGCTGCGACGCCGGGAGCGACGGCGTTCACGCGAATTCCCTGCTTCGCGTACTCCATCGCAAGGCTGCGGGAGATTGCGTTGATACCGCCTTTGGTAATCATCGGCACCGACGCGGTGAGCGCCGCAAGCGGATGATCGGCGATTGTAGCTGTGATGCTCACGATGCTGCCGTTCGACTTCTGCGACAGCATCTGCTTGACGACTAGCTGAGTGATGTAGATGAAGCCGTCCAGGTTGGTGGAGGACAAAGCGCGAAAGTCCTCAGTCGTATAGTCCAGAAACGGCTTTGGAAAGAAGATGCCGGCATTATTCACCAGAGCATCGACCGAGCCGAATCGCTCAACGGCGGTCTTGACCACCTGCTGCGCCGTCGCGGCCTGGCCGATGTCACCGTCGACCAAAGCCAGATGGTCTGATTGCTTCAGCTCACTCTTACTGCTGATATGACGAGAAGTTCCCACCACGTTGTAGCCGCGGTTGAGGAACAGATTCGTAATCGCCGCGCCGATGCCCTGTGAAGCACCGGTTACAATGGCGGTTTTCTGTTTCGTAGACATGTCGATCTCCTGATTCGGTCCATTGGATGTCGGGCTATGTTTGCCACCCGGCCTCTATCTGCTGAGAGGTATTATCGGGTAACCGCCAGCGGCTGATTAGATGGGAAAGTCTGGAATCTCTTTTCCGGAAATGGAAAAGTCTACGCTGGCCCCGAAGATTTCGACCGCGATCCCATACGAGGTTGCATTGCGCAAGCAATGGAAGCGGCAACAGCTGTCGGCGTTTTTTGCTCGGCTGGCGCCGTGCCTGATTGGGTTGGAAGCAAGTGGCGGTGCTCACTTCTGGGCACGTAAGCTGACCGAACTTGGGTACACGTCAAATTGATCGCGCCGCAGTTCGTCAAGCCGTAGGTCAAGACCAACAAGACTGACGCAGCGGATGCCGAAGCAATCTGCGAGGCAGTCGGCCGGCGCAACATGCGGTTTATACCAATGCTGTCGGGGAGTGTGATGGTCAGGACAAGTGCGCAAACGAGTTGGGTTGAGGGGGCTGACTAGGAATCACCCTTACCGCAAGGATAGCGTGCCGCCACGAGCGCCAGCCGAAGCATGCTGGCGCGGTTATCCATTCACAATTCGCTTTAGTGCCGCGCTTAGCTCCGCCGGTCGCGAAGCAAAAGGACTATGATCGCTCCTCAACGCGATGACCTGTTGGCACGGCATTGCCGAGTGCATAAAACGTTGCTGAGCAAGCAGCAGGGCGCGGTCTTCAGTACATTCGATATAATGACGGGAAACCGAACCGTAGCGTTGGTCGCTCAGGTTTAATGGAGTGACAGCAGGTGCTAATGGTTCAGCGACAAGTTTTGAGCACGCACTTGCCGCGATTTTCGGCGGCGTCAGCTGATAGAGAACATTTTTCGCGACGTGTGGAGAAATACTGAGCGATTTTCCATCCGCGGAGACAGATAGCCCGGCTTCAAATTCTGCGGTACGAGGCACCGATCGTACTTCATCGAAAAAACTCCTGCCCGATGGCAGTAGAAATGCCGAAATGTACACCAGTGCAGCAACCGCCTCGGGGGCCCTCTGTGCCGCCTCGCTAATGACGATTCCACCGCGACTGTGGCCGCATAGAATCACGGGTTCGGGCTGCGACGACGCAACTGTTGCAACGAAGTCACCCCACTGATTGAGCGTCGCGTCTCCGGTGCCCATGCCAGGTAGGTCCGGTGCCAATAGCACATGTCCGTCAGCCTGCAGTGACTCTCGAAGAGGCTCGAAGCACCATCCACCGTGCCATGCACCATGAATCATCAAGAACGTCGCCATTGATGAGATATCCGGTGTCAATAACGATAATTTACGTCGATTCCGAATGTGGCGGGCATTCCGGTGAGCTGGGTCACGGTGTCGACCGAGTGCGCCGCTTGTATGAGGTAGCGTTTATCCGTCACATTGCGGCCCCATAGCTGACCCCGCCAGTGGCCGTCGTTACTTTGCAACCCGGCGCGCAAATCAAGCAGCGCATAAGAATGAATAGCGAACAGAGCATTTTCGCCGAACGCAGCGAAGCTGGACGTCCGATACTTAATGCCCGCTCCGATGAACGCGTTCATCGCTCCTGATACAGGAATTTCATACTCGGTATCGCCAACTACCTGCCATCGTGGAGTATTCGGAAACTGCTCGCCCTTGATGTCGATGATTGTTCCGTAGGGATCGGGGGTCAGTAGTGAACGATCGACGTGCGAGTCGACGTAGGTCGCACCGAGCGTGAGGGTCCATGCAGTCAATGGCCTCGCATGCAACTCGATTTCGGCGCCGCGGACGCTCGATTTAGGAACGCTAATCAATCCAGGCAAATTGCCAAATGGAAAGCCGGTATTGATGTATCCCTCGATCTGTTTGTTGTCGTAGTTGTAGTAGAAAACGGCCGACGTCAATTGGACCCGCCGATCGAAAAACGACTCCTTGACTCCCAGTTCATAGGCGAGCACGGATTCCTGAGTGACCGGTGTCAGCTGACTGGTACTAAGCGCTGGTAGAGTGCTGAAGCTGCCGGCCTTATAACCTTTGGCCACGGTGCCGTACACGAGCATGTCGACGATGGGCTTCCAGTCAATGCCAGTTCGCCAAGAAACGTTATTTTGGTTGAGGCTATCCTGAAAAATTGGCACCGGCTTGTGGTCGGGTCCCAGGCTCACGCAAGCACCAGGCGCGATCGTGGTTGGCGTTCCAGATAAGAGCGTCGACAGCAGACCGAAACCCTCAGCGAGTCCGCCGCCTTGATCGCGCAAGCAGCCAGCGAAATCCCGATCCTGTTTCGTGTAGCGGGCTGATCCCTGAAGAGTCAGGGTATCCGTTGCAGAAAATTCAAGGCTCCCAAAACCCGCATAGGTCTTGACTGATTGGTGATCGGCGTTTTCGAACCCGGTGAAAAGGATGGGACCGAATGGTGTTGCGAGTTGTTGGTTGCTGCCCGCGGAATCGATGAATTGATTGTCGTCTGAGCGGTCGAACTGCGCATTGGCGCCCAGTACTTCCTTAAAGGGGCCTGATGTTCCAGCGACCCGCAACTCCTGGGACAAAGAGTCGATTTTTCCCCTTGCGGTGACCTGCTCATCATTGAAGCTCGTGCCGTCCGCGTCAGTCAGGCTATTTGTTGTCAGGTCCGAGTACGATGTAATTGATGTCAGCGCGAACGTCGGCGTGAAATCCCAATCGCCACGCAGCGACATTTGATAAAAGCGATTGTCCTTCTCATACGACTGCCCCGGATCCCAATCCGCCGAGCGAATGTTCAGGGGTGCAAGGGGGTAGGCCGGCAATACCGTTAAAGGCTCCGCCCGACCAACGGGGTTGGCCGGTGAGAATTGCACATATTGATTAGCCTGAGTATCAGAATTGTCCAGCCAACTATTGATGTTGAGTTCCCATTTGAGCGTGTCGCTCGGCGTCCAATCGAGGAGGGCGCGAGCCGTGGTGAAGTTCCGATGCCCCAGGCTATCGCTTCGAGTGTAGCTCTCCTGCCAGTCGCCACGATGTTCCGTACGCACGGCGACGCGCGCCGATAAGGTTTCGGCAAGCGGGCCACTCACAAATCCGCCTGCGTCGATCTCATTGAACCGACCGTAGGTAAGATCAACGCCACTCTTGAATTCTTTAGTCGGTTTTGCCGCAATGTAGTTAATGGCACCGCCGGTCGAGTTCTGTCCGAACAGTGTTCCCTGCGGACCTTTCAACGCCTCCACTCGTTCGAGATCGAAAGAAATTCCCGGCGTCATGGCCAGAAATGGCAGCGGTACTTGATCAAGATATACGGTTACCGCTGGTGCTACCGCTAGGGAGTTGTCATAGAAGCCGACACCGCGGATCGAGAATACGGGTACGCCAAACGTACTCTCTTGATAGGTAAAGCCGGGCACCACCCGCTCCAGATCGGCCGGGCTGGTGACGTGCTGCTTGTCGAGTTGTTCACCAGACACCGCCGTGACGGACAAAGGCACATCGGATAGGCGTTCCTCTCGCTTGCGCGCGGTGACCACGATTTCCCCAATTTCCGTACTGGAGGTCGTTTCGACTGAGACCGAATTGGTATTGGCATGACCCGGCGAGTCAATCAGTAGAAATACTGAAAGCCCTAGCGCAAATAGCGCATCGTCCGCCTTTTTCTTCATTGGTCGCTCCCCGGCCGTCGAGTTGGCAATCGTCGTTTGGGGGAAGCTTAGTAAAGTGTACTGATAATGTCAATTTAGCCAAAATGTGTTTTATTCTCCCTCCTGTCATCTCCGAGGTGTTTCATGTCGGTACGCCGTATTCACATCAGTAGAACCGTGCTGATCGCGGAGACCCGTTCTGGCAACGGCATGTGGCTAATAGCGTGAGAATCCGGGCGGCTCACGCCAAGCGATAACAAGATCATTTTGCACAGAGAATCGCAGTAATGCGGAGCGCGCTTTTCAGTGAGTAGCACCTTGATACCCGCCCGAACCGCTGCGATCACCAAGTCCGCAGCGCAGGGTAAATCGTCGTAATGCATGAGGCCCAATGCTTCGCAATCCTTCATGTCGGGTCGGGGGTAGCCGAGCAAATCTTGGTTAACAGTCGCCTTATCTGCCGAAAGAGCCACTACCAGCCAACCCCAGGTGGGGTTTGCGAGCGACTGGTAGAGAACCCTACGCGTGACGGCTGCGAAGCGCTCCAGCGGGTTAGGCATCGCCCGACAAGCGAGCTGAATCTCGGCGAACGGGTCGTGACCGATAGTCGACCAAAGAGCGTCCAGCAAGTCCTCGCGTCTCGCAAAGTGGTTGTAAAACGTGCCTCGAGCGACCTTGGCCTCCTTGATAAAGTCGTCGATGGTCGCCTTTTTATCACCCCGATCGGCAATGACTCGAGCGGCGGATGCGATCAACCGGGCGCGCATACGGGCGCGTCTGCGCTCTCCGATCTCAGCCTTTCCTTGTGGACGTTTAATGACCGGATTGGCCTGCTTATTTGCAACGAGCTTGCTTTTCATGGCTTAAAATGTACAATTTGAGTCTAAAATAGCATGTCGAGACCAATTTCGACAAATATAGCAGTAGTTAGAGAATAAAGAGCGGCGCCAATGCCGGGTGCGATTTTTTGGAGCGGGGAGTCTAAATTGGTGCAACTTGCTGAAACAACCACCGATTCCGCGAGCGACGGACTGACTCTGCTCGAGGAAAAGCAAGTGGGCCAGCTGCGTCGGATTCGCAATCTCGCCGCGCAGCCTCCGGACGATTGGTCGGGGATGATGGGGAGGTCTTCGCTCCAAGAGGACTTCGGAGCATTTCGTTTCCAACTTGCCTATATGTCCTATGCGTTGGCCCTCACGCATGTGCACCGCCTGCCCGCCGCCCCAGCGCTATTCCGAACAACTTTCGAAAAGTTGATCTCAAAAATGCTCTCACCCGACGTCTGGTCGTATTGGCACTACGTGAGCACGGGTAACGGCCCCTACAACAAATCGCTTGGCGAGCTTCCGGCACAATGGAATCCAGTCGACACCGACAACATCATGTACAGCGCGTACGTGCAGTCGATGGCGCTTCTGTATCACTTGCTGTTCAACGACGCGCGCTACGCGCAACCAGGCGCACTCAGTTTCACGCTGCGCCCGCTTTTTTGGGGCGGCGGCGACAAAGTGTTTGCCTACGACGAACAATCGCTCAACAGTCATTTGTACTGGACCATGGCCGCCAAGGGATTTCTAGGAATTGCCTGCGAGCCAAACTGCATCTTTCAAATCTGCAATCAAGTGCCGATCCTTGGATTCCGCTTTCACGACTTAGTCTACGGCGGCGACACGGCAGGTGAGGTCAGCGCTGGCTACGTGCGCGCGTGGAACGAATGGGGCATGACCGATGCGAAGGGGCACTTTCGAATCCTGGCGCAGGAGAAAGAGCACGCGCTAGTCGAGAGGAAACCCTTGCCCTGGGGGGATTTCTGGCTGGGTGCTCTGATGCACGGTTGGAACGCGGATTTTGTCGAGGCTCACTACCCCGAACACCGGCGCGCTTGGGTAAAAGCCGGACCCGACGGTACCCTTTGGGTAGCACCTTCAATTCCACCCGCTGGGTACGGACGCGAACTGACATCGGCACAGGATTTCGGCTGGGCCGCCGTCTGTGCCTCCGAGGTGGGCGATCAGGAAACGCTGCAAGGATTGCTGGGCTACGCCGACCGCTTTCTGAATCCCATCGCACAAGGCGGCGCCTACTACTACGGCCGTCGCGATGGTTGGTTAAATGAAAACGGCCAGCTTGGCGCCATGGATCCTCATACGGGAAACGCGCTCCTCGCCTACGCGCGCCTGAATGTGCCAAACGGCCTGCGTAAGCTGTACGATCGTCCGTGGAATGCTGGGCATTTCACTGAGCCCGCATTGACTGCAATGCCAGAGTGGCTCGACGTGCTGGCAGCGCGTTACGATGAGGCACGCGCCGCCCTCAGTCTTGTTGTGAAGGCTAACAACGGGACGGACGCCGCAACCCTCACCCTTTCCAATGTTTGGGAACGCGGCGATTGGCACTTGTATCGCGACGAGGCGTGTGTCGCCACTGGCAGTCACGCCCGCGTATTGACCACCACGCTGTCGCATTGCAGGCGTATCGCTGACGATTTGGAGTTCGCCTGCACATTGGACGGCAAAATGGCCTCACTGCGCCTGGAGTGGCGGCGTTGAGTGTCCGCGATGCATTGGTAGGAGCCCCTCTCGCTCCGGCGTTCTCGCTCATTGATCATTCCTCGCGGCCCGTCACCGAAAAAGACTATCGCGGACGCTTTCTGTTGGTGTATTTCGGCTTCACACATTGCCGCGTCGTCTGCCCGAGAACCCTGACTCTGCTGAGTAGTGTACTTCAGGAGCTCGGGACAGCCGCCCAGGCAATTCAACCGCTATACATCACTGTCGATCCGCAGCGGGACTCTCCCGAAGTGATGCGCGTATTTCTTGAATCGCGGTTCCCGGCGTTCTTAGGTCTTACCGGCACCGCAGAGAACGTTGAGGCGGCAAAGGCTGAATTTCGCGTTTTTGCGGAGCGGAAAAAGGACCCGCTCGATGCGGATGGCTATGCCGTGCCACATAGCGCAACAGCCTTTCTCGTCGCACCGGACGGGAGGTACCTTGCGCATTTTCCAGACGCGCTGAGTCGCGACGAAATCGTCCGACGGATACGGCAGCACCTTGAAACCCACGGAGGTTCTCCATGATGAATGTGCGCGCGGCAGTGGTACGTGAGAAAAGCGGCCCATTTCATATCGAGGACATCTCGCTTGAGGGGCCGCGCGCAGGCGAAGTGTTGGTGCGTATTGTCGGTGTGGGGATGTGCCACACGGATCTCGTGGTTCGCGATCAATATTTTCCGACTCCGCTGCCGGCAGTGCTGGGCCACGAGGGTTCAGGGGTCGTGGTCTCAACAGGATCTGGCGTCACCAAGGTCGCGCCCGGGGATCATGTGGTCTTAAGCTTTGCGAGCTGCGGGGTGTGCGCCAATTGTCGTTCCGGGTTACCGGGCTATTGTCCCGATCTCTATGCGCACAATTTTGCTGGTGCCCGAGCCGACGGATCCTCGCCCTGTCACGGGGCGCATGGGGAGCGGGTTAGCGGTTATTTTTTCTCCCAGTCCTCGTTCGCCGATCACGCCATCGCGACCGAGCGTAATGTCGTGCGAATTCGTAAGGACGTTCCACTACGTCTGATGGGACCCCTCGGGTGCGGCATTCAGACGGGTGCCGGTGCCGTGATGAACGCGCTGCGGCCACAGGCCGGATCGAGCATTGCGATATTCGGGGCGGGCTCAGTGGGCCTCGCGGCCGTGATGGCTGCCCGTGTCGTGGGATGCGCAACCATCATAGCCGTCGACACCAAGCCCGATCGGCTTGCGCTTGCAATCGAACTCGGGGCGACTCATGTTCTCGACGCACGCAACGGCAATACAGTTGACGAGGTCCGTAAGATCACCGGCGAAGGCGTGCACTACGCACTGGAGGCAACCGGACTTCCGTCCGTGGTGCGCCAAGCGGTTGAAAGTCTCCGTTTGACCGGGGTTTGTGGCGTCATCGGCGTGTCGCCGCTCGGTACGGAGTTTACGCTCGATATGAACTCGGTGCTGTTTGGCCGTACGGTACGCGGCATCATCGAGGGCGACAGTATTCCTGACCTCTTCATTCCGCGACTTATTGAGTTGTGGCACCAAGGCCGATTTCCGTTCGATAAACTGATCAAGTTCTACCCTTTAGCGGCGATCGAAACTGCGGTTCGCGATTCAGAGTCGGGATCGGTGCTCAAGCCGGTATTGCTAACAGGCTCGGAAATCGACTGATGCGACCGGACGTGGCGCACTTGAGTTTCGACGCCGCACGCCGCTTCGGCTGCAAAACGGCGGTGAGTGTCATCGGCGGCCGATCCTTGAGTTTCGATGACGTTGACCAAATGGCAGGACGCCTCACCGGTGGTCTGATGGGGTTGGGAGTTGCCGCGGGCGATCGCGTGTTACTGCAACTGCCGAACGGTTGGGAATGGATCGTCATCTACCATGCCCTGGCGCGCCTGGGTGCTGTGATCATTCCCTGCGGCGCTTTGCTCAGTCCCGCTGAAGTGACCTGGATAGCGGCCGATGCTGGTGCTTCTGTCCAAATCATCTCATCCGCGAGGACCGCCGGACTTGAATCCCACAGCTCTATCCGGCGATCGCTGACTGAAGCAGACCTCGCGGGATTGCTCGAAGCGCCGTGGCAAACACCGGCGGATGTGGACGCCGATGCACCGTTTACGATCGGGTATACGTCGGGTACGACGGGAAGACCGAAGGGTGCGCTATTGAGCCAACGAGCGGTCTTCACGAGTGCGTCGATGACGGCCACCGTACATGCAAGGCATCCAGCCGATCGCGTGTTGAGCGCGCTGCCCTTGCCCCATGTCTACGGCAACATCGTCATGAACTCCTCGCTCCTCGCCGGCTGCCACCTCCATGTGATGGAACGTTTCGACGCCGCCGCGGCATTGGCCGCTATCGGCGAACATCGGATCACGCTCTTTGAAGGGGTGCCTGCGATGTACTACCAAATGCTCGCGGAGGCGGGCTTGGCGCGAGCGGAATTGACAAGTCTCAATCGCTGCACAGTCGGCGGACAGACGATTCCTCCGGCGACCATGGAGCGCATTGTCGATCGTTTCGGATGCCCCTTACTTGAGCTGTGGGGAATGACCGAAGTGGCCGGACCTGCCATTTCGCATTCCCCGTTCTGGCCGCCGCGCTATGGTTCGATTGGCCTGCCCTTCACGGGCATGGAAGCGCGTATAGCGGACCTTGAGAATCTTGGTCAAATGGCATGCGCTGGAAGCATCGGGGAATTGCTCGTTCGCGGCCCACTGGTGATGCAAGGTTACTTGAACAACGAAGCCGCAACACGCGAAGTCACGGACAATGACGGCTGGCTCCACACCGGCGACTTGGCCTATCAGGACGCGGATGGATACGTGTTCATCGTAGACCGCAAGAAGGACATGATTAACACAGCGGGCTATAAAATCTATCCGGCCGAACTCGAACGGGTAATTGCCGCGCATCCGGCCGTCTCGATGGTAGCGGTCGGTCGCATCCATGACGAAGCTAAAGGCGAACTGGCCAAAGCCTATGTTGTGTTGAAGTCGGGCATGACGGCAAACGAACGTGAGTTAATCGATTACTGCCGCACCCAGCTTGCTCCCTACAAACTACCGCGCCGCGTGCAGTTCGTCAGCGATTTGCCGAAATCCAGTACGGGAAAGATTCTGCGTCGCGAGCTTCCCAAGCTCGACGCTCCATCAAGCCAGAGTTCAATCGGCAGCAACGCCGCAGGAGTCTTCGTATGAGCAATTTGGACAGCAACTTTCACATGATCATCGCTGGCAAGCCGGCGGCGGGCGCTCGCAAGCTGCCGGCTTTCAATCCTGCCACCAAGGCCGTAATCGCCGAGTTTCCGGACGCATCGCAAGACCAGTTGAACGATGCTGTAGCGGCTGCCGGACGGGCATTCGATACGTGGCGGAGGACTTCCCAGGCACAGCGGACCGCAACCTTGAACGGCATGGCTGACATCCTGGAGGACCGATCCGAAGACTTTATGGCGCTGCTCATCCGCGAACAAGGCAAGCCCCGAGCTGGCGCCGCTTGGGAAGTTGGGGGATCGGTGTATTGGCTGCGCGAAATAGCCAAGCAATCCCTACCCGACGAGGTGATCCTCGACACCGACGAGAGACGTGTAGTCACTCAGTACTTGCCACTCGGAGTTGTCGGTGCCATCACGCCGTGGAATTTTCCGATCTTGTTGGCCGTGTGGAAGATTGCGCCGGCGCTGATGGCCGGAAACGTGATGATCGTCAAGCCGTCGCCGTTCACTCCATTATGTACGCTCAAGCTCATCGAGCTGTGGCAAACCGTCTTGCCCCCAGGGGTGCTCAGCGTGCTCTCGGGCGGCGACGAGCTCGGTCAGTGGATGACCAGCCATCCCGGCATTGCGAAGATCGCATTTACGGGGCATACCGAAACGGGCAAGCATGTCATGCGATCGGCCGCCGGTACGCTCAAGCGTGTTACGCTGGAACTCGGCGGTAACGATCCGGCCATCGTGCTGCCGGACGTCGATCCGAAAAAGATTGCACCACATCTGTTTTGGGCGGCCTTTCAGAACAATGCACAGTTCTGCAACTCAACTAAGCGACTCTATGTTCACGACGACGTCTATGACGAGGTACTGAAAGAACTGATCTCCTTTGCCAAAACTCAACGCGTCGGCGATGGCGCCGAGGCGGGTACTGCGCTAGGTCCCATTCAGAATTTGCCGCAGTATGAGAAGGTGATCGAATACATAGAAGATTGTAAACAGCAGGGTTACCACATTGTGTTGGGCGGTAACGTCGACTCTGCTGCGCCAGGCTGGTTCATTCCAGTGACGCTGATCGACAATCCCCCCGAACATTCACGAATCGTCGCCGAAGAGCCTTTTGGACCCATACTGCCTGTGCTGCGATGGACCGAAGAGGCCGATGTAATCAGACGCGCCAACGACTCAATCTACGGGTTGGGGGCCTCAGTGTGGGGCCAGGACCTCGATGCCGTGCGACGGATCGGCGATCAACTGGAAGCCGGCACAGTGTGGATCAATGAGGTCCATCAATACTCGCCGCATCAAGCGTTCGGTGGCCACAAGCAATCCGGTATCGGGTGCGAAAATTCATTGCATGGCTTGATGGAATACACCAACTGGCGCACCATCACTTTAAACAAAGCGGCGGCGCTAGGTGCTGAGAATTGTCGTCACCACAACAGATCGGGAACTCGAAACACTTCATCCTCAGACACCGCATCCGTCGCCGCGATAGATCTCGCGTAATGTTGGTGGTTGACGGAGATGTATACCCAGACCCTTCGGGCTTTCGAACAGGACAGTCAGCCGGGGGCGGGAGCGCTTGAGCTGTCATCGCAGTTAAGTAGGGCAGTACGGTTTCCACATGGCAGCCTCACTGGCCGCGGCGTATTTCGCCCACGCCGCGGCCGAGCTTCCGACGCACCAGCGTTCGCAGTGCCATGCCGTTTTCATACCCGACTCTGGCGGCGATCTGGTCGACGCTGGCGTGCCCTGTTCTGAGCAGGTGCACCGCACGCTCGATCCGCAGGTCTTGGAAGAAGGCGAGCGGCGACTTGCCGAGCACGCTTTGCATCCGGCGCGGACTCGTCGTCATCGACGATTGACACGGCACCCGTACCGGAACTCGTGTTCATGGCAATCGGTCGTGACAATTCTGTAGCGGGAGAATACGCCACCCAGCGGCTCCGCACCCATTGTACTTTAGTATCAATTACCGGAGTCCATCGACGCGGGGCCCTTCACCTGGAAGGACAGTGCGGATGAATACGCCGCACTGGCCGCGAGTCATTTTCGAGAGGTTAAAACACGATTCGCGCTTTAAAGCACTACAAGGACTGCCCCGCGGAAGCAACGACGATATCGCAAATTCGTTCATGAAACTCAGACTGCGGTACTACAACCGGCCTCGTTGTTGAGCAAATTAGTGCTCGGGCCCTAATGAACGTCGCACGCTCGGTCCTCATACGCTAATCGGCCAATGATGGCCCAGTACTTTATTCAGGTTCTCCGAACGGCGGTCTGACCGTGAACTCATTATGCGCATCGATGGCAGCTCGAGATTTGATGGGTTGGTTTCTTAGATGCTTTACGCTGGAACGGAGGTGAATCGATCTCCTTTGGTCAGTAAAACCCACAGTATTCGCGCGTTTCTTGCCGCCAAGGCCACGGTCGCCCGCGCATAACCGCGTCGCGCTCTCACATCCGAGATCCATTGGGAAAGTCGGTCCGGAGTAGATAACCTTCTTAACCGAAACGTGCTCGAAAGGAGATGATCAGATGCCCACGAAATCTAAAATCTCGCCTTGTCTGTGGTTCGAAGGCAATGGCGAGGAGGCAGCTCGCTTCTATACCTCGATATTTCCCGACTCGCGTATCGATCATGTTCAGAGATCGGACGTGGACTACCCCGGTGGAAAAGCCGGCAACGTACTCATCGTCGGGTTCACTTTGGCGGGACTGAGCTACCAGGCTCTGAATGGTGGGCCGCACGAAAAGTTCAATGATGCGATCTCGCTGTCGGTCTCCTGCAAGAACCAAACGGAGGTGGATAGAGTTTGGGATGCCCTAATCGCTGGTGGCGGAAAGCCGGTTCAATGTGGTTGGCTAAAGGACAAATTCGCGGTCTCCTGGCAGATCGTGCCCGACGAATTCGTGGTCATGATGCGCGACAAGGATGCGAAAAAGTCGAGGCGGGCGATGGAGGCAATGATGCAAATGGTCAAATTGGACGTCTCCAAGTTGAAAAAGGCGTTCGAAGGGAAGTAGCGGGGCGTATCACATGGATCCGCGCCGCTTGAAGCCGACGTTTTACTTGTGCCGTTTCAGCCCATCCATCAATAAATCGATGACCCGCCGCGCGCTCGCCTCCCATTCGGCGTCCGGATTCTGATAGCTGACGCCGACCATGGCGCGCAGCAAATCGGACGGGACGATGTCTTTGCGTACCTCGCCGCCGGCGACCGCGTGCTTCACCAATGTGGAAATGGCGCCCGTGATGAGTTCGGCGGAGGTTGCGTACAGCGTGGAGGAGCGGCCGGTGAGGGGGCCTAAAGACGGTGCGATCAAACGTTTGGTCGCGATGTAGTCGACGAACAGGTGCATCCATTTGTGTAGAGCTTCTCCCGGAGTCCAGCGCCCCAGCAGTTGCGGTACGGCGCCGGCGAGTTGCTCGACTGCGTGGCGGTACACCGCTTCCACCACCGCCTCTCGGCTCGGAAAGTGCCGATATAAGGTGCCAATACCGACGTCCGCGCGGCGCGCGATTTCTTCGAGGCTCACATTCATGCCGATCTCGGCAAACCCCGCCTTGGCTGCATCCACCAGCAGTTGCCGATTGCGGGCGCCGTCGGCGCGGGGCTTGCGCGCCGGTGCAACGGGCTTGCGTTTCGCTTTGATTTAACTGCTCCTCAAATAACACTTGAAAAACGGAGGTGACCTCCGTATATTAAGCGGAGGCTACCTCCACTTCCATTAAACCATCTTCCGGGGTCGGGCGAAAGCGGGCATAGCGCGCAGTTCCGCAGGCTTCTGCGCGAGCTCAACGGCCCCCCCCCGTCCGCCATGCCTCTATTCAAGGAATCAACAATGTTTACATCGACACTCAACAATCACCGCGCCGAGTCTCCGGGGTCGGACGTGCTCATTCCCTTCATCCGGGCGGCGGCCACCATCGGCTTTGCCGTTGCACCCTGTTCACTGGGCTTCGTCATCATCGCAGTATCGGAGCAGCTGATCCGCTCCATCATGGTGGGTGATGATCCGGAAATGCTGGTGAGCCACTTGCAGAATCAATTTCCGAATGACCCCATCGAGGTAGCCGACAAAGACGAGTGTCTCGTCGCACAGGTGGTTGGCCTGATCGATCGTCCCGAGCAGGCGGCAGAATTGCCGCTGGACATTCGCGGTACCGATTTCCAGATACGCGTCTGGAACGCTCTGCAGAATGTACCTGCCGGCACGACAGTGAGCTATGCGTCATTGGCCGAACAAGTTGGCGCACCAAACGAGGAAAGCGCCGTATAGCAGGCCTGCGCCAGCAACGTTTTGGCGGTGGCCATTCCCTGCCACCGTGCGGTGCAGGCCAACGGCGAACTGGCGGGTTACCGCTGGGGTGTTGAGCGCAAGCGAGCGCTGCTCGAACGCGAAGCCATTAGTACGGCGAAGGCGTAACGCACCCTGCCTATGGATTTGGCCGACGCGTAGATCACGAGTTCGACCTTGGTGCCGGCCGTTGTTCGGCTCCACATATCTTTGCATTGACCACTCGTTGATTCAGTGTTCCAAATAGCGGCCCTTGCCGATCGCCGCCGAAAGCGTTCATCGCCACGCGGTCGCCAAATCGCAAATAGTCCGTGCGGGGAGCGCCGTAATCGATCATTTCGATCGCTCGTTTCTCAGCGATACAGCAGGATCCGACCACGCGAGAGGCGCGAGAAGATATGGTGCCTGAACCTATGATCGTGCCGGCGCAAAGCGATCGGGTTCGTGCGGCATGGGCGATCAATTCATGAAAGCCAAATTGCATTTCGGAAGCGGGCACCTTGCCGAATAGTTTGCCATTCAGTTCTACTTGCAAAGTCGCGGTGATTCGGCATTGGATCCAGTGGCTATCCAACTCATCCAGTGCCACAGCGATCGGTGCCATGCTGCAAGCGGGTTTGGCCTGGATCCAACCGAAGCCGGTTTTCATTTCAATCGGCGCTATCGTGCGCAGCGACCAATCATTGACCTGGACCGCCAGACGAATCGATGGGGCGGCTTGCGCAGATGGAGTGCCCATAGCGACCGGAGCAGTAATCACGCCGAACTCGCCCTCGAAATCGATTCCGTCGGCTTGGGATGAAAATGGAACATCTTCCGTGGGCGCCAGAAACTGGTGTGACAAGCCCTGATACATGAGCGGAGGATTGCTTGGAATCGGCGGCAGCTCGAATGCGCGCTGCATGAGCTCGCCGTGGGAAGGAAAGGCCGATGCATCCAGCCATTGCCATGCGCGCGGCAGCGGCGCCAGCAGCGCCTGAGGCATATATTCAGTGCTCGCAATGGCACCGGCGTTGAGTTGCTCGTAAAGCTCTTGCAGTCTCGGCAACACGCTGTCCCAGTGCTCCAACGCCGATTGCATCGTTCCGGCAATCTGGGCGGCACTGGCCATAGACTTAAGATCCCGCGACACCATCATCAGACGCCCATCTGCGCTGCCGTCGCGTGCCGTAGCTAATTTCATTGCGCACCTTCGCATCGACGGTCGCGGCGATCGGCGCAGCGGCTGCTTGACGGATGTCCGCCTGTCATCGCTTCATGCCTTCGAGTACATTGTCCACCAGACACGCCAACGTGCCGTCGTGTACGAAGCCAAGGGCATCGGCCGTTGGCGTACTCAGTGCAGGATATCGCCCAAATTGCTCCGTAATGGCGTGATCTGGTTTATAAGTCACCCGAGTTATGGGAAGGCGGATTGCATTGCCAATCGCCTCGACGAGCTCTTCCATGCTGGCGCGAAGCGCTGGGATAGTGATCGTCGGTGGAATGCGGTCGGTTAGGGGAATGCGGGCGGCGTGGAATAGCGCCTCCGCGCAGGTGCGTGCCGAGAGCATCCACATTGTTGTGTTCGCGGGTACCGGCAGTTCGATCGGGAAGCCGTCGCGGATCGCACTGAACACATTGCTCATGAACGCCGATTTGAGCCCGTTTGGACCGGGGGCCCGGCCCAAGATGCCCGGCAGTCGCAGGGCAACTCCTTCGAGCGCGCCACGTCGTATCGCGTCGGCCAGGGCAAATTCGACCATCAACTTATGCGTGCCGTAGGTCATTGTTGGCTTTGGCGGGGTGTGGTCATCGACATGCGCAGGCAGCGGCGTACCGAAGACCGCGATGGTACTTGCATAAATCATCCTGATCTTTCGGGAAGAATGCGATAGCGCGTCGATCAGATTGAGGGATGCGTCCAAGTTAATGGCCCTTGATGCAGAGGGATCCGCCTCTGAAGTTCCTCCGGGGAGCCCCGCCAGGTGGATCACAATGTCGGCATCTTCTACCGCGCGGGCCATCTGCATCCGATCCGTGATGTCGCCTTCGATCACAGTGGCAGATGCGCCGATGCCAGTTGGCTCTCGGTCAAGCCGGGTCAGGACGCCAAAATCACCATATTCTAGGATCCGCAACGACAGCGCTTTTCCAATGAAACCGGCGGCGCCGGTAATCAGCGTCTTCATGCGATCGCACATTGCGCACTATCGATCATGCGAGTGCCGCGGGTCCAGACGGGACTGCGGGGCGCTGCCGGCGTCCGGCGGCGTCGACTGCCGCTCACTATTTATCATTGCTTGCAACACGCGCCGCGCTCTCGTGCCCGCAGCGTCAACGCCGATGAATACCGGCTTTTGAGCCCAGAATTCACCGCCGTCGAGATTGGCGTAGGCAGCTTCGATAATGGGTGCGTCCTCCTGGTCGAACGCCTGCAGCATCAAAGCGCGGAGAAAGTTGTCCCCCTCGGGGGTGGCGACGGGACTACTGCGGGTGGTGGACCAAAAATAATGCGTCGTATGCTCAGTCTCGGGCGTGAGGATATGCGCCTGCTGAACGATGCACCCCTGTTCTCTGGGCGCACCCGCAGGCACTGCCCCGATTTCCAGGCGCATCGTCGCCGGAGCTTCCCAGTGCATATCGAGCCAGTGATCCGTCCGAAGATCGCGCTCGTAGATGCCGAAGGTGTGCGCCGGCGCCAGCACGTTGGGCATCCACCAGTCTGAATGCACCGTATTCCCCTCTTGCCGCACGGTGTGTTTTCCCGCAAATATCACGCCGGCGCCGGCGAAGGATCCTTTGTGCACGAACTCGATATGGCTGAGGTCCAGCAGATTGTCGGTTGTATATTCGTAGTTGGCTCGCATGAGCTGATGACCATGAATCGGGAAGACGCCCGAACCGTCCGAGACGGCACTTAGATTCGGGACGGTCCTGTCATCCCCCGCCGTGTCCTCACCGGCCCAGATCCAGACGACGCCATCTCTTTCGACGACCGGCCATGACTTGACGGTTGCGCCGTTAGGCACCTTATCTGCGAACGGCGAACGGATGCACTTCCCAGTGGCATCGAAAGTCAGCCCGTGATATCCACATTGGATGGCGTCACCGATTCGCTCCCCTTTACTCAAGGGCGCGAAGCGATGTGGGCATCGGTCGGTCAGCGCCGCAACGCGACCGTTCTCGAGCCGATACATGACGACGGGATTGCCAAGCAGCCGGCGGCGAAAAAGAGCAGTTCCGATCTCAGAACTCCAGGCGGCCATATACCAGGCATTGCGCAAGAATGGAGCATGCTTTGTTGAATCTGCTGATGTCATGGTCTTGATTCCGTTTCGTTTGCAATCAGACGGTCCAGCGCCCGGCGCACCTGTACCGCCGCCGTATCTATCCCTAGCAACACGGGCTCGAGTGACCAGAAATCGCGGGTACCGATCCGTTGCTGCTGCTTTTCCAGCATGGGCTTGTCTTCCTGCTCAAACGCCTGGGTGAGAGTAGCGCGCAACATCGTGGAGAATTCCCGATTGTCCATGAGAAAGCGTCGCGTCGAGCACATGAAGTAGTGACTGGTGGTATCTGTTTCGGGCGACATGTTATGCAGCGTATATGCCTCATCGGCGTCGCTTCTCGGCACGCCCGCCGGCATCGCGGCGGTGCCGAGCACCATCACCGCGGGCGCCGACCAAACGACCTGTGTCCATATATCAGCTTTTGCCGGTGGCGGCACCATGGCGTGAAATGCCGGCGGCGCATCGCAGTTGAGTGAGTTCCAGACCACTTTGATCTGCTCGCCCTGGGCGGTAACGCTGGTCTTGGCGCCGGTCATCATGCCGCCCAGCGTTGCGGGATGCAGGTAATCGGCGTGACTGAGATCCATGATGTTATCGGTCAGCAGTTGGTAGTGGGCGGCGACCGACATATAGCTGGTAATCCGTGCCGACTGCGGCGTTGCGTCTATAAAAGAGAGATCCGGAATTCGTTCGGGCCTGGCTTCTCCGCTGCCGAACCATATCCAAAGGGCTTGATGCCGCTCGACCGCGGCGAAGCTGCGCACCCGCATCGCCCGCGTGACCGGACCATGAGGATTGCGAACGCAGGTGCCGGCGGCGTCAAAGGCAAGACCGTGATACCCGCAGGTAACAATGCCGCCGTTCAACCGGCCGGCCGACAGAGGCGCGAAGCGATGCGGACAGCGGTCGTGCAGCGCGGCTATTTGCTGCGCGTCTGTGCGATACAAAAACAAGGGAATACCCAATAGCGTGCGACACAACGGCCCCTGGTCCAACTCGTGGGACCAGCCGGCCTGATACCAGACATTGTTCAGGTACGCGTGGGACAACGAGGTCTCCATGACTCGAGTGGAATCATCATTTGCATGTCAGGCGGTTACGGTGCCGAGTGTCTCGGCAAACCAGTCCGCGATATAGTCTCGCCCGAAAGACATGTTATCCGCGCCCACGTGTTCGACACCACCCTCGCGCTCGGTGAAGATCTTCAATTCGCGGCGTGGGGAATTCGTCAATTGACGATAGGTCTGATGCGCATAATCGAGCGCGATCTGCCGATCGCCGGCGCCGTGAGTCACCAGAAAAGGAACCGTAATACCGTCCAGGATGCCCTCCAGATGCATGCCTTGCGCCCTGGCGAGGAAGTCCGGCGTGTCATGCGCGCCAAATACCCACTGCACGTGGTTCCAATAGTGAGGCACGGGGTTCTCCCCCTCGCGCTTCAATCGCTTCTGCTGCACCTCCGCCCAATTGTGATTGGCTCCCCATACGGCGCCGCTGGCAAACCGCGGCTCGTAGGCCAGTGCGCGGGGCGTGAAATGTCCGCCGAGTGAGATACCTGCCATTCCAATTCGCTTGGGATCCACGTCACCCCGCCTCGCGAGCCAGTCAAAGCAGGGCGTGGCCCATTGTTCACTTGCGTGCGTGGCAGGCAGATTCGACAGCCTCAGCGCCTCTCCCGTACCCGGCTGATCGACGCAAAGCGTCGAGATGCCACGTCGAGCCAGCTCCCGAGGCAGGCCGGTCCAATATAAGAGCTCCTTGCAGCTGTCCAAACCGTTCACAAACAGCACACAAGGCGCCGGGCTTCCGGAAGCATCCGCTTTCGTGAGCAACGCGGGGATCGATTTGCCAAGAAAAGGAATCTCATTGCGTTCGCAATTCTCCTTTCCCCATTCGATGTAGGTGCGAAATCCAGCCTGTGCCTTTGCGAAAGTCTGCTCGCGGCCCGAATGACCGTGGCCCTGCATCCTCTCTGCCGTCAAGTAGTAAAGGGCAGCGCGTTTGTGCTTGTTGGCAGCCGAAAACCGGCGGCCGAGCGCGGCGTCCTCCTGTGCCAGTTGCGTCAACTTGTCCGCCATCTTCACCCATTCGCCAAGGAACGCGGCCGTTCCCACATCAGTCCCTGCCGCCGCTGCGTCCTTCAGCGGTTTGCACATATCGACGATCTCGCCGATTTCAGCGCCACTGGCGAGCGCAATCGACAACGACAGATTCCATACATAATTGTTGGGAAAATACTCAAACAATGCCATGCCGACCCCCTAAGCTCGCCTTGCGACCGCCTCGATAACGTTCACACTGCCGCTGCTTGAAACAAACCTTTATCCGGCTCCGGCTTTGGCATGGTGTGGGGACCACCGACGCCGGCGCCCCATTGATCCATGATTTCCGGTTTCGGTGTGTGAACGGTCGGGGACCAAGTATTCTCATCGACTCGCTCGAGCTCAGATGTGTATTCGACCGAGAATCCGTTGGGCGTTTTGAAATAGCTGAAAGTATTGTTGCCGGCCGTATGTCGCCCCGGTCCCCACAGTATTTCGGTGTTGAGGCGTTTTAGTTTTCCGACGGCGCGCATCATTTCATCGAGGCTCGGCATGTCGTACGCAACATGATTGAGGCAGGGGGGGCCCGGCAAAAATGCTATCCGGTGGTGCCACTCGTTACAGCGCAGAAAGGACATGAAGTCGCCGATCCAATCGCTCAAGCGAAAACCCAACACCGAGATAAAGAATTCGGTCGCCTCTTTGTGCTTTGGAGAGTGCAGCACGATGTGACTGATCGTCTCCGGAATGGCGGTGCCGCGCGCAATCGGGCGCGCGGCACTGCGTTCGACATCGCTCGATATCTCGAATGACAGTCCATCGGGGGAGAAAAACCTAAAGCCATAGCCGCCGCCGAAGCTGTCGAGCTGTTTCGGCGCAAAGATGATCCGGCAGCCGGCGTGTGCGACATTGGCATGCAAGGCGTCCACATCGGCACGCGTGTTCGTCGCCAGGCCGATCACATCGATGCGCTTGACGGGATCCTTACGCAGCCGCACCACGTAGGGCTCGTCGTTGCCATCGGCCGCGAAATAGACGAGGTCATCGGTCGCCCGTACTTCGCGCAATCCCCATTGGTCGCGGTAAAACGCGCGCTCGGCTTCCAAGTCCGGCACGCCGTAGCCGACAAATCGAATCTCTGTAACCTTACTCATAGATATCCCTAGTGAAGCGTTGGAGCTTTGTGAAAGGCGCCACCTTTCATGATGGCGAGCAAATTGCGCTTATCCTGCAAGACGGCGATGTCGACCGTGGGATCACCGTTGACCAGGAGCAGGTCGGCGTGCCATCCGGCTTTGATCTGACCCACCGGTAGGTCCATCAGCGCGCCGCCGTCGCGGGTGGCGGCGAGCAGGGCATCCGTCGGCGAGAAGCCGAACAATTTGACGAATATTTCAAGGTCGCGCGCATTTCTGCCGATGGGGTTGTAGGGGAAGCCATAGTCACCACCCGGCAGCACTCGAATGCCGCGTTTACGCATGAGAGGAACAATGCGCTGCATGGCTTCGAGCCCCTGCGACGCGCCCATGCGGGCAGCCTCGGCTGGGCCGATGCCGAATGCTTGGGCCTCGTGGCAGCGTGCATACAAAAGCCCCGGAGCGGGCGAGACGAAGACTTGATTCTTGTGCGCCTCGAGCAGGTCCAGCGCCTCCTCATCGGCGTGCGTGCAATGAAATATTGCGCGAAATCCCGCACGCACGGCACGTTTGATCGCTTCGGCCGCCTGCGCGTGGCACGCCAGCCAAACACCTGCATCGCGGGCCGCCCGGCCGATGGCTTGAGCCTCCTCCTCGGAATACATCAGTACTTGCGACCCACCGGGTGCAAATGCCTCATCGCTCGACAGCAGAAACTTGATGGTGTCGCAGCCCAAATCCTTCATCGCGCGAACGTAGCTGCGCAGGCCGTCAATACTGCGGTCGTGTGTAGGGTCGTGGCCGGCCGGTACCCCCATGACTCCCTCTGCGCCTTTCTCGAGGGCCGATGCGCGCAACCTGGGACCCGGAATGAAGCCCGCGTCAATCATGTTGCGCAGGTTGGGTTCGAATCTCTCAGCCAATGAGCCGGCCGAATACGCGCCGGTGAAGCCATGATCCAAGGTGATACGGGCGTTTTGAACCGTCACCAAGAGATGTTCCTCCAATGGCAGCTTCATCGCGTCAATCACGCGTTCGACCGAACTGGGCCAGGTCAGGTGCGCATGCGATTCGATGAGGCCGGGCATGAGAGTGGCGCCGCCACCGTCGATCGTTATCGCATCCTGCATGCCCGAGGGTGCGCCACCCCGCAATATCTCTTGAACCAGGCCGCCGCTGACTCTGACTTCGCCGGCATAGGGAGCCGTCCCCGTAGCGTCGAAAATGTTGACGTTGGTGAAGCGAATCACGCTCACGGTGTGCCACCCTCGGTTTCCCGTTGCATCCAACGGGCGAGGATGCGCCGCGCTTGAATACCGGCGCTGTCGGACTTCACGCTCACCTCCCACTCAGCGGGAGGCCGAGGATCGCGCAGCAGCCGTTGTTGGATGGCTTCGATGATGCGCTTGTCTTCTTCGAATCCGACTTTGGAGAGGCTTGCCAATTTCGACATCAATTCCGGCGATTTGCCGTGGTCGCGTCCCAATACGTAAAAGTAAAACATGTGCGTGCCATCGATCGGGGTGGTGGCATGGGCGATGCGAAAACGACCCGTCAAATGCTTGTCGCCGGCCGCCGGATCGTAGAAGTCGACGGCGGCCACCTGCAGCGCGGGCGAGACGAAGGAGCCGTAATTCTCGCGATTGAAGCGAGTGTCCGGGGGCAAGTTGAGCGCTTCGGCAAACACCGGCGGCAGCGAGCTGTTCGCAAAGGACTGACGAAACGTGACGCTGTCGCCGTCGACCGTCACCTGGGGTGGTTCCACCCAGTCGGTAATCTTGAATGTGGCGGCGTGCACGTATCCGAAATGGGTCAGATCCAGCACGTTCTCTTTGAGCAGCATGAAGTTCGCATCGATGTCCATGCGGCCGTGGATGACGCTGAATGTTGAATCGGTGGTCCAATCGAGCGCGGGTGGTGGCGGGACGGACTGCGCCGCATGCGGATCCCCCAGGTAAATCCAAATGAGCGGGGGCCGCTCGAGGATGGGAAATGCGCGCACTTTGATCGAGGCTGCGGGGGCCTTCATCGACGGCACCTTGATGCACTTGCCATCGGCCGCGTAGGTGAAGCCGTGGTAGCCGCATTGCACGGCATCGCCTTGACGGCTTCCGAGCGACAGGGGCGCGCCGCGATGCGGACAACGATCTTCAAGCGCATTGGCTCGGCCGTCCTGCGTTCGGTAGAGAAGGACTGGAGTATCCAATAGCCAGCGGCCAAGCAGCGCCTGCCCCAGTTCGTCGCTGAATGCCGCCACCCACCAACAATTCATCGGGTAATTGCGCGCCGCCGCCGCGATGGGCGGGCGCCAGGTCGATCGATCGGAGGAGAGATCGCCTAACATGATGCGAGGATTGCGGTGCGTCGATTCACGGGCGTGGGGCACCGGTGTCGGGAGCCAGGTTCACCGCTTCGATCCCGGCAATGGCACACACTTCGTCGTTGTCAGAGGTGTCGCCGCTGATACCGACGCAGCCCACAATGTCATGGGCGGAATTTCTAATCAGCACACCGCCGGCGAGGGGAATGATCCCCTTGGGAAAAATGCCCGCCAGTGCCGTGAAAAACTGCGGCATTTCCTGCGCACGTCTTGCCAACTCGCGGCCCCCGAAACCCATGCTCAAACAGCCGGCAGCCTTGGCAATGGCGATATCGGGACGGCCGATGGATGCCTTCTCATGCCGCAGGAGTGCGAGCACGTGAGCACCGGGGTCGAGCACGGCCACGCAGAGCGGCTGGAATCCGCGTTTCGTGCCTTCGCGCATTGCCGATGTGGCAACGGTGAGAGCCTGATCGAGTGTCAGCATGACGAGTGCCCTAGAGTCGGTTCAGAGGGGATGGGAAATCACGCCGAACATTTCCTGCGTTGCTTCGGCCTGATCCACATAGGGGCCCTTGCCCAATTGGCTGTAGCAAAGCGATTTGGATTTTTCGACGATGTAGCGGCAGCGCTCATAGCGGCGATCGCGATACGCCTGGAAAGCTTGCTCGGGAGTCGCGGCCTTGGATAGTTCGTCCGCGAGAACCAGCGAGTCTTCGATTGCAAGACCTGCGCCTTGACCTAAGTGCGGTGTAGTCGAGTGCACGGCGTCGCCCAGCAAGACGATACGCCCGCGGTGCCAGGCGCCGGTGAGAAACAGCCATTCAAGCGGCCGATAGACGACGCCTTCATCTTCCGTGATCGCGGCCGTGAATTGCTGTATGGCCGCAGGGCAGCCGGTCAGCTTGTCCCGCATCGTCTTGGCGATGCCGAGGCGAGGGTACTCCGGGTTTCCCGGCTCCGGCGTCGTCGCAAACATGTACATAAGATCGTCCGCCAGCGGACACAAGCCGACGCCGATTTTGCCGTGATACGAGTGAATGCCGTCGACGTCGGCGGTGCGCTTGAAGTTGTACCGCCACACGCCTTGCCCGGTAAATTCCGGAGCGGCCGCGTCGGGGAATATTATGTCGCGTGTGCTGGAATTAAGGCCGTCGGCCCCGATGACAAGGTCGTATGCAGCTGACACGCCAGAGGACAACGTGGCGCGAACGGCGGTTGCAGTGTCATCTAAACGGATGGCCGTAGTGCCCAATTGAATGTGGGCGCCTGCTGCGCGCGCTGTGTCGACCAGCACCTTGTGCAGAGCTCGACGGCTGATCCCGACATTCGAGGGATAACCTTCCAATAGCCGCGGCGTCGTCAGCCGCGCAACGCGCACACCATTCGGCGCGAATACCGAGACGTGGTCAAATCCAAAGCCGGCATCGATGTAGTCGTCCAATATGCCGAGCGCGGCCACCGCCCGGACCACATTTGCCTGTTGAATGATGCCGACGCCGTAGACGGTAAATTCCGGTTGGCGTTCGATGAGATCGACATGGAAGCCGCGCTGGCGCAGCGCAATGGCTGCCGTCAGGCCGCCAATGCCCCCGCCGATCACTAAGATTCTTGCTTTATCCACCAGGCTCCCCCACATCCGCTCAAACGGCGGAGTTAGGGTGTCACCATAGCGCTGCGTGGTAATCAGTAAACCGGATTGTTTTTATCAATATGCATCCATGAATTCTATTGAGTCGCCGCTACGGCGTGTAACTGCTGGCGCAGCCAAATGAGTCCTTCATCTTTGGCACGGGCAAAATGATATTGGACCATCTCGCGCAGCAACGGCATGGCGAAGGGAAGTGGTACAAACGCGATTGGGAAACGTGGCGCCATCGCTTTGGCCAGCCGCTCGTGCATCAGCGCCAGCCGGTCCGTGTTCTCCAATAACCACGGCACCGTGGTAAATGACGGCACCACCACGTCGACCCGACGTGTTTTCCCTAAGCTTTCCAGTGACTTATCTGCAAACGCGGTGGTGTGTTGATTGCCGATAGAGACGCTGACGTGGCCGCAGGAGAAGAATTGTTCTTCCGAGATGGATGCGTTCAGCATCGGGTTGCCGCGCCAACCGACGATCACGTGACGCTCCTCGAAAAGCAGCTCCGACGGCAGGTCGGGCGACACGTAGTCTTCCGGTGTGATCAATAGATCGACGTCACCGTCTTCGATCTGCTTGAGAACAAGGTCACTCGGCAGCAAGACATCGAGCCGCAGGCTGGGCGCAATATGGGCCAATCGCGTCATTAACGGCGCCAATATGACCGCAGTGATGTAGTCAGAGGCGACCAGTCGAAAAGTGCGTTGCGACGTCAGAGGGTCAAAGCCGGGAGCAGTGCGCACCAGTGTGTCGAGCCGCCGCAGGCATTCACGCACTTCCGGGACGAGGTTCTGCGAGAACGCGGTGGGGTACATGCGCTTGCCGGCAACCACGAGAATGTCGTCGCCAAAATAATCGCGCAAGCGTCCGAGCGCCGAACTCATGGCAGCTTGGCTTAAGTGCATGCGCTCGGCTGCGCGGGTCACGCTGCGGGTATCGAGCAATGCGTCGAAGGCCAGCAGCAGATTCAAATCCAAGCCTTTAAATCGCATATGTCCCCCAATGCATTCATAGAATCAATGCAATTCTATTCAAACAAACAGTTTAACAGATGGGCGATAGAGGGATTAGCCTGCACCTGACCCGCCAAAGAGCGCGGCGTGGGCAAACCAGGGGGATTCGCGATGCAGACTTTCGCATACAAGATTGGGCTGGCGATGTTGACGGCAGGCTGGAGCGGCCTTGCGATCGCTCAACAGGCAGTGGCTCCGGCGTCAACGACCGACGCCGCCGGCACATTGACGCTGGAGGAGGTCGTCGTCACGGCGCAGCGCCGCGAAGAGAATTTGCAGCATGCGGCCATCGCGGTCACCGCAGTGACCGGCGGTCAAATGGCGGCGGCAGGCGCGATCCGTCAGCAGGATTTGACGCAATTGGTGCCGTCCCTGCAGGTGTCGACGGCAGCCGGACCTTATCCACTCTTTTATCTCCGTGGTGTCGGCAATTTCAACGGCAATGCCTTTTCGGATTCCGCAGTCGCGGTCAACTTGGACGGTGTTTACGTAGCGCGACCCTCATCGACCAGCGGTATGTTTTACGATCTGAGCCGCCTCGAGGTGTTGAAGGGGCCCCAGGGGACCTTGTATGGCAGAAATGCCACCGGCGGCGCGATCAATGTCATCACCAATAAACCAACCGGCGAACTGAGCGGCGAAGCTACGATCGATTTCGGCAATTACGGCGCGAAGAATTTCAACGGCGTATTGAACGCCCCAATCAGTTCGACCGTTGCTGCGCGGCTTTCGGTGCAGTCCACTCAACACGACGGCTACATGTCCGATGGAACCGACGATGAGAAAGGCCGCGCCGCACGATTGCAAGTCAAATTCACTCCGAATGATGCGCTGAGCATCAACACCAGCGCGGATTACTACCACCAAGGCGGCAAGGGCCCCGGTGCCACATTGCTGCAGCCAGGGGTCGCCGGATTTGTGGATGGCAATCCCCGCATCGGGAATACGTCAGCGCCGATCAACGCGATCTATTCGCGAACATTTTATTTTCTGGCCGGCGACACATTCGGTCCGCTGTTGGACAAGGGATTGTCCGTCACCCCGCTGCCGACCAACGTGCATCAAGACAATGACTTTTGGGGCTTGAGCGCCACGGTTGACTGGAAAACCGACGCCGGCACCCTGACCATCATCCCGGCCTATCGGCATGGAGAGTTGGATTATCTGAGCACGGCTGCGAGCTTTCTAATCCAGCAGAACGAATCCGACAGGCAGGCCTCATTCGAGGCGCGCTTCGCGTCCAATACCAATCAACCCCTGACCTATCTTGCAGGTGTGTACTACCTCGATGAAAAGGTCGGCGGCAACGCCAAGTACGATCAGCAATACAATCAATCGACGCAAAACTACGATTTGTCGACCAAGAGCTATGCGGCGTTCGGCCGGTTGGGATATGCCATTACGGACACGGTGCGGCTGACGGCCGGTCTTCGCTACACGGACGATAAGAAGAGTCTCGATGGCGGGGTCAATGCGAGCGGAGTCATCTGTCCGGGGTCGTTCATTCCGCCGCCCTTCGGCCCACAGTTCTGTTTTGGCGGGGTCGGTCAGCAAGTCGTGCCGAATGCTCCCCTGGTGACTTCGACGAGCGACAGCTGGAAGGAGACCACGTGGCGCGCAGGTGCTGAATGGGATGTGACGCCTGCTTCGCTGCTGTACGTGGCGGCGGAGACCGGATTCAAAGCGGGCGGCTTCTTTTTCACGCATGACGATCCGACCTACCAACCTGAAAAAATAAATGCGTACAGCATCGGGTCCAAGAACCGCTTTTTGAACAATCGGCTGCAATTGAATGCCGAGGTGTTCTATTGGATTTACAAAGATCAGCAAATCTCGCATCTTGCCCAAGACAGCACGGGCACCGTGCTGTTCCCGACCGACAACGTCGGCAAGGCGAAGATCAAGGGCGTCGAGCTGGAGGGTCAATATCTCGTGACCCCTACGACGCTGCTAATGGCGGATCTCGAGTTCTTGGACGCCAAGTACGAGGACTACACGTATACAGTGCCGAATTTCGGGGCGCCGCCCACCACCGGCTGTCCGAACACGGCGACGGCTGATGGCAAGTACCTGATCAATTGCAGTGGCAACACCGCGCCGCAGTCGCCGAAGCGTTCATTCAATTTCGGTGTTCAACAGACATTCCCGATTGGCGAAAGCTCCCTGGTGGCGGACGCCCGCACCCACTATCAGTCACAAACACTGACGGGATTGGAATTCACATCGCTGGAAATGCAGGACAGCTATTGGATGACGGACGCGACGCTGGGCTACCATGCATCCAAGGATCGCTGGAACGTGACCGCGTACGTCAACAATATCGGCGACAAAACGGTCGTCCAAGGCACCTTCCCAGGACCGTTGGCCGGCTTTGCGTTGACCGCAGCGACGCTGCGGCCGCCGCGTACCTACGGCGTGAGATTGGGCGTGAAGTTTTAAGGATACGCGATGACAAATAGCTCATTCCGCCGGATCGTGACCGGCCACGACAAAGACGGCCGTGCGGTCATCGTCGAGGATCGCGCTCCGGTGCGCGTCTTCGACAATCTGGGAGAGCCTGGTCTCGTGTTCTACGAGGTATGGAATACACGCGAGACACCGGCGCGCATCGATCGCGCCTCCGGCGAGCCCAAGGAAGATCGGCTGATGCTGGCGCCGCCCCGAATGGGCACGCGCATTCGCGTCCTCGATGTCCCGGTAGATAACCCCGCGAACGCGGATCTGGACGCAGTATTTGAGAACATCGGCGGCAAGGAAGCCCAAGTCGGGGCGAAGGACCGAAGGCACGCGAGTTTTCACCGCACGCAAACGATCGACTATGGGATCGTGTTGGATGGCGAAATAACGTTGATGGTCGATGAGGGAGAAACCACACTGTACGCCGGTGACATTTGTATTCAGCGCGGCACCAATCACGGCTGGATCAATCGCGGCACGAAGCCGTGCCGGATTGCCTTCATCTTGATTGACGGCGTCTGGGACGCCGACATCGCCTAGCGGGACTGGGAACGCTCTTGTCTAGCGGGCGGCGGCCGGTGGTCAGTTCGGACCTCGATCCGTTCTCGGAAGAGTTCCTAACCGATCCATACCCGAGCCATCAGATACTGCGCGAGGCGGGGCCCGTGGTGCGGCTGTCCAAATACGGAATCTGGGCCATGGCGCGCTACGAACAGGTGAGTGCGGCGCTCAACGATTGGCAAACTTTTTGCAGCGGTCGCGGCGTCGGTTTGGCGGATTTCGCCAAGGAGGCGCCCTGGAGGCCGCCGAGCCTGCTGCTCGAGGTGGATCCGCCGATTCATGATCGAACGCGCGAAGTGATTCGAAAAATCATCAGCCGCAAGGCGCTGATGAGTCTCAAACCTGAATGGGAACGGATTGCGAACGAACTCGTCGCTTCCTTGGCGGCGCGCGGGACATTCGATGGGGTGAAGGATCTGGCGGAAGTTTATCCGCTGCGCGTGTTTCCCGATGCCGTGGGCATGCCCGAGCAGGGACGTGAGAACCTGCTGCCTTACGGCGCCATGGCGTTCAATGCCTTTGGGCCGCGCAACGAACGGACGGAGCGCTCCATGAAACGAGCCGCCGGCGCGGCTGACTGGGTGGCCGGCGCCTGCAAGCGGGCCGCCCTGAAGCCGGGCGGATTCGGCGCGCAGACTTACGAAGCGGCGGATAGAGGCGAGGTGTCGGAGGAGGAGGCCGAACGCCTGGTGAGATCCTTTCTCACCGCAGGAGTCGATACCACCGTCAATGGACTTGGGAGTTTGCTGTTGGTCTTTGCGCAGGCACCGCAGCAGTGGGAGCTGCTGCGCCGGTCGCCGGATCTGGTTCCACAGGTATTCGACGAAGTGCTGCGCTTTGAGTCCACCGTGCAGACATTCTTTCGCACCACCACTTGCGAGGTGGATATCGAAGGCATTCGAATTCCAGCAGGAGAGAAAGTCTTGCTGCTGTTGGCGGCCGCCAACCGTGACCCGCGCAAATGGGAACACGCCGATCAGTTCGATATCCGCCGCCGCGCCGGTGCGCACGTCGGATTCGGGACCGGAATTCATGGCTGCGTGGGACAAATGGTGGCCCGGCACGAAGCCGAGCTGATACTTCGCGCATTGCTGCGAAGGGTTGAGCGCATTAGTCTCAATGGCTCCCCACAACGGCGCTTGAATAACACCTTGAGAGCGCTCGAGAGTCTGCCGCTTGCGGTTCAATGTACTAAATGAGGATTCAACGCCGATGACACTGGTTCTTCACTATGCCCCGGTTGCCTGCTCACTGGTTCCCTATGTGGCGCTTACGGAGGCAGGCGCACCTTTCGAGGTTTGCGTCATCGACTTCTCCAAGGGCAAGCATCTCACTGCGGAGTTCCTGCGCCTCAACCCCAAGCATAAAGTGCCGGTATTGATCATTGACGGCGAGCCGCTCACGGAGAATGTCGCAATACTGCAGTGGATCGCACAGCGCTATCCAGCGGCGCAATTGCTGCCGCCGGGCGAAAGCTTACGTTACTTCGAGGCCGTGGCATTTCTTGCCTGGTGTGCGTCCGGCATTCATCCGCATCTGACTCCGAATGTGATGCCGCATCGATACTGCGACCTGCCCGGCTCCGAAGAGAGCGTGCGCCGATGCGCACATAAGATGTTGCATGAAGTATTCGGAGTCGCGGAATCACAGCTCGTCGACCGTGACTGGTTCTTCGAGTCATTCACCGCCGCCGATATTTATTTCTCCTGGTGCTTTCGCCGCGCCAAAATGTTCAATCTCGAGGTTTCGGGGTTTCCCAATTGCCGTGCGCATTTTGAGCGTATGTTGGCCAGGCCCAGCGTTCGGCAGCTGCTGGCTTTCGAAGCGCAGGCGATGCGATTGGCAGGCGGCCAGTGACGCACCTAGGTAGAACGGATCGACGTTTGACAGCATATCGCGCATCCCTTGGCCACAAACTATCCCGTACATTTCGCACTTCAAGCGCGTAAGCTTTAGTCCCAGCCTCAATCGAGGTCATGCCATGAAATTGACAGGATCCATCGAAACGTTCGTACCTGGACCTTTATTCGCACTGCTGCTTGTCCTGGGCGGGCTGGCTGCCTGTCAAACGCAAGTGATTCAGCAAGAGAGCAGCCTTTCCGCCGCGGGATTTGTCGTGCATATCGCCAATACCGCTGACCGGCAAGCCATGCTGCAGCGTCTGCCTCCCAATCAGTTCGTGCAACGCGCGCAGAATGGCGTTACGCACTATATCTACGCCGATCCCGATTGCGGCTGTCTGTACGTGGGATCACAACAAGCGTTCTACCAATATGTTTCGAATCAGCAGCTCGATATGGCCCACAAGTAGCAAATGGCAGTCCAGGACTTTGACCTAGGGCTCTAATCGGGTAAGTTGGCTGGTTGACGGTGAATCTCAAATGCGCTCATTGGGCCCTGAACCGTTCCGAGACTTCGATTTTGCGCGCCAGTAATGCAGCATTTCATTTTTGCGTAGCAATCGTGCTAAGGGTGAGGCAAGCGTGAGAAAGGGGACAAATGAGATTAAGGGTCGCGTCAGATAACTCGCGTGTTGGCCGTGATCATGTCGTTTCTAGGATCAATGGTGGCTCGAATGCGGTTATCGGAGGGATGTAGCCCTCATAACGTTCAACTTCCACCAAAGCGGAATTAGCGCTGGCGCACTGACCCAACCGCGAGGTGCCGTGATCCGAAGTCAGGACATTGACACTCCCATGTTTGCACATAGGCTTGGTGGCACCCGGCTTGATCGGGTCGTACCATGCACCTGTCGATAATCGCACTACGCCCTCGCGTATTTCATCATTCACGTTCAATCCCGCAAGGCAGGCGCCTCGTTCGTTGAATACTCTAACAATGTCTCCAGAAGTAAGATTACGGGCGCGCGCATCGTTGCCGTTCATAAGAATCGGCTCGCGACCTTGGATCTTTGTGGCCTGACTGGCGTCGCCCATGTCCAATTGACTGTGGAGTCTGGCGGGAGGCTGATTCGAGAGCAGATGGAGTGGAAATCTCTTTGCAATTTCGCTACCCAACCATTCCGTGGGTGCCAACCACATCGGATGTCCGGGGCACTCGGCATATCCAAATCGGTCAATAGTTGCCGAAAATATCTCAATCTTGCCAGTCGGCGTAGTCAGCGGATGCTGGTGAGGGTCATCACGGAACTCCTTCATCAGGATATGTTCTTCCTCGTTGCAGGGTAATGCTATTCGCCCACTAGCGCGCAAGTCCTCCAATGACGGAAGGTCCACATTGATCGAGTGTGCGCGCTCACACGTCGCCTTCCATAAAAATTCCAACCAATCTTCCTCGCTGCGCCCTTCCGTGAATGCCTCAGTTACTCCTAGAAGGGAGGAAAGACCTGTGAAGATCTCGTAGTCGCTTCTTGACTCTCCTACCGGCTTAATGGCCCTGCACATCGCGACAATCATCTGATCCCAACTGGTCATTGCAATATCGTTGCGCTCTAAGACAGTCGTAGTCGGGAAGACAATGTCAGCGTGCCTTGCCAAACCGTTCCACCAGATTTCGTTAGCTATGATTGTCTCTGGCTGCTGGAACGCCTCCACCAGGCGATTGGTGTCTTGATGATGATGGAAAGGATTTCCACCAGCCCAATACACCAAGCGCAGATCAGGATAGGTCTGTCGTCTACCGTTGAACTCATAAGCGCCGTTGGGATTCAGGAGGGCGTCTGCAATTCGGGCGACGGGGATAGCTTCCCGTACGGGATTCGGAACTCGAGGTAGAGCTGGATAACGGAGCGTACACCGCGGCATCCCCATGCCACTCACACCGCCGTATCCAATGCCAAATCCGCCGCCCGGCAGGCCAATCTGGCCCAACATCGCGGCCAAGACAATCGCCATCCAACAGGGTTGCTCTCCGTGATCCGCACGCTGCAATGACCAAGATACTGAAATCATCGTGCGTCGAGAGACCATCGAAGCGGCCATCTGGCGAACCCGCCCCGCCGGAACTCCACAAATCGCGGAAGCCCACTCGGCATCTTTGGGAGTGCCGTCGGAACCGCCTGCTAAGTAAGCGCGGAATCGTTCGAACCCAACGGTGTATTTGTCAACAAACGCGCAATCATAAAGGCGTTCAGCCACAAGCGTATGTGCAATCCCGAGCATAAGCGCGGTATCGGTATTTGGTCTGACCGGGACCCATTCAGCAGCGATCTCAGGAATGGTGTCGGACTTCTGCGGTGATACCGATATGAATTTCGTGCCGCGCCCAGCCGCCTTGAGCATCCATTCGCGACTGTTATGCTTGCTAGCACCGCCGGCATTTGCCTGAGTATTTTTAATCGCCATTCCGCCGAATAGGACCATCAGGTCGGTATGTTCGGCAATCGACGACCAACCGGTCGCCTTTTCCAGTACGAAGCCATCGAAGTGACCGACAATATGTGGAGTCAATGAGCTGACCGCACCGTAGCTGTAGGTCCCAATCGAAGCGGTATAGCCGCCGATGCAGTTGAGAAATCGATGAATCTGACTCTGGGCATGATGGAATCGCCCGGCACTCGCCCAGCCATAGGAGCCGCCAAAAATAGCGGTGTTGCCGTATTGCGTTCGAACCCTATCGAGCTCGCGTGCTGCTAGATCTGATGCATGATCCCAGGAGACCGCAACGAACGGATCTCTTCCACGTGCCGTGCGGTCGGATTGCGACTGTTTTTCCAAAAACCCTTTCCGTACCATGGGGCGCTCAATGCGAGCCGGAGAATAGACAGAACTCGCAAGTCCATGACCGATGATCGAAGGGTCTTGATCTCCATCGAAATCGCGGATCTCCACCAATTTGCCGTCTTGCACCTTGGCGGTGTAACTTCCCCAGTGCGTGGCGAATGACGTATTTTTGGATGATGGGCGTTCAGTCATAGCGGCAAACGGTCGAACAGCCTGCCCTGCAGGTCTCATCACCAAACAAGTGGCTCCAGGGAGTGCCCCCAATATCGCGGTTATACATTCCGGTGGACATGTAATAGCACTGGCGGTCTATATCTACTAGAGGCCCTTTGGAGCCTATTGGCGCCTACCCTCAGAGTTTTGCAGGTCTCGTCGGTCCGGGCTCGCTCGGGACGCTGAACTCTGGTGCGGCCGTCGGTTCGAGAGCCCGCCGGACAAAATCGTCGATTTGCGGTGCAAATACTTGATACACCTTCGTCAGTTCGGCAATTGGATCCTTTTCAGTCCAGTCAACGCGCAAATCGACGATGGGCCACGCGACATCGCGAACGACCGCGAGCCCCGCGGAATGAACGGGTATCGCTTCACCGCCTCTCGCGAGGCCCGCCCTCAGGGCCGCGAGAAGACAAGAGCCAAAATCGCCAGAGTGCGACTCGAATGCGTCGATCATTGCCTGTGGCACATCAGCGCGCGCCAGCAAATTGCCGGCACTTACCGCATCCTTCCCGCGCGCTTCACCGACAACGCCGAGAGCGTGCGCGCCCGAGTATACAGCAGGCGGCCCCTCCCGCCCGATGACGAGCAGCTGGCGGTATACTCCGAACGGGGCGTCGCCAAGAACACTCTTGATGACAGCGTTCGCGTCAAGACCGCGCATCAATCCTTCGAGCGCTCGCGGCCCAAGGCGCGGATCAGTAAGGTTTTGGGTAGCGACCGCCCCGGTCTCCGCCCGCACATGAGCGCAGCGAGCGGCAACAGCGGGAGAAGATGATGAGATCGCGACTCCATACATCTTTCGATCCGCAGAGCGCGCAACGATTGAAAAGGTCACGTTCCGTCGTCCTCAGGAATCACGGCTATTACGTCGACCTCAACCATCCATTCCGGACGCGCCAATCCAGCGACGACGATGCCCGTTGAGACCGGAAACACGCCCTTGAGCCAGCGCCCAATGGTGCGATAGACGGGCTCGCGAATACGAGGATCGGTAAGGTAGATCGTAACCTTGCAAATGTGTTCGAGCTTCGAACCCGCGTCGTGTAACACTTGTGCGATGTTCTTCATGGCCTGATCAACCTGCGCCGCAGGGTCGCCGATACCCACGTTAGCCGAGGTATCGAGATCCTGACCGACTTGGCCGCGAACAAATATCATCGTGCCTTTTGCCAGGACGGCTTGGCATAAATCATTGTCCAATTGTTGTTCGGGATAGGCATCTCGTGTGTTGAACTTGCGGATACGTTTGTGCATAAGGAACTCCTGCGGAATGATTCTTAGCGATGTTCAAATGCGCGCTTGCGGCGTCGAACGCCAGCTCGACCCGTAAGCCGCTCCAGCGAGCTTGGTGCGGTGTCAGTTCATCGATCCCAAGCGCACGAGGAGGGCGTCTAAGATGGCGTCGCAGCGACGGAGCTGCTCGATTTCGACGAATTCATTGGGTTTGTGGGCCTGGTCGACCGAGCCCGGACCGCAAACCACGGTTGGTATATTGAGCCGTCCGCTGAATAGTCCGCCTTCGGTTCCAAATGCGACTTTGATAGTGCCCGGTAAACCTGTGAGTTCAGCGACGAGCGATACCAACTCATGGTCGACCGGCGTGTCGAGTCCGGGATATTCATTCGTAATGTCAAGATCGATTCGGCCTGCCGGGATCTCCCTTCGCCGCGAGCGGTCGACGATACGGGCCGCGTCCTCGCGCAAGCCGTCGACGATCGACGATGGAGCATCCGCGGCGAGATGGCGAATCTCGAAGGCCAATTCACAATGATCTGGCACGATATTGAGGGCGGTACCGCCACGGATCACACCGACATGAAGGCTGGTGTAGGGCACGTCGTAGTCCGGATCCCGTGTGCCGTGCTGCACTATTTGGTCTTGCCGTTCGCGCAGACGGGCGATCAGATCGTTGGCGAGATGAATGGCGTTAATGCCGCGATCGGGATTTGATGAATGCGCGGCGTGGCCACTACATACGCAAGATAGGGCTAGTTTGCCCTTGTGACCGATCGCCGTTTGCAACAAAGTGGGTTCCCCTACGATGCAGAACCGCGGACGTATTACCCACCCCTCCATTGAGTCAATCAACGAACGCACGCCGAGACAGCCAACTTCTTCGTCATAGGAAAACGCGAGGTGAAGCGGCGCCGCAAGCGACAGCCGTGCGGCTCGCCTAGCCGCGGCGAGTGCGCAGGCGATGAAGCCTTTCATGTCGGCCGTCCCGCGGCCGTAGGCGCGGCCGTTACGCTTCGTCATTGTGAATGGATCAGTCATCCACACCTGACCGTCCACTGGAACCACGTCGGTATGGCCGGAGAGCAGCACGCCGCCCCGGTCAGCCGGACCAATCGTCGCGAAAAGGTTCGCTTTGACACCGGATGCATCAACGTAGAGTCGCGATTGGATTCCTTGGGCGGCGAGATAGTCGCGAATGAAATTGATCAATTCAAGATTCGAATCTCGGCTTACCGTCGGAAACGAAATCAACCTTTCCAATAATTCGAGCGATTCCATCATGCCTCCTCCGCCGCTCGAGCCGTGTCACCCCCGGGCAAGCGATCACGAGGGTCGGTCTGGCCCGAGCTGTCGCACAGTGGCCCCAGGGATGAGCCAGCTTCATTGCTCATCGGGCACTGTGGAGGCATGCTTGGGTCACCAGGTCTCGCTTTGCGGCGATATGGGCAGCGAGATACTCCGCATCGTGCCAAACGCCCCAGATAAACGAGGACGCCCGCCGCGATAACCAAGCTAACCCCAGGAAGTAAAGCCCAGGTACCGAAGAAACTCCTCGCTGATGCGCCGGCCTGCCTTTCTCGTCGAAGGCATTGATCTTTAGCCAACTAAAATCAAGTGAGTAGCCGGTCGCCCAAATGATCGAGGTGATACGCGCCGCCGCCAAGTTCATTTGACATTGTGGATGGGTCACGGATTGCGGGTTGGGGCCAATCTTGCGCGCCTCAGGCTCTTCCGGCAGATCGAGGCCCTTCTGGGCTACATACGCATCGGCCGCGTCCAACACGGACAAGTAATTGACGTCGCCGCCCGCAATGTTTTTTGCGAGATCAGGCGAAAACTGCATGACGCCGTCTTCGAACCGCGCGGCTCTGCCTAACAACGTGATTCCGCGCGCGGCGAGGTCACGAAAGTCAATGGTGTGACCACCACGAGCACCGCTGATTGCAATCGTGACATGCTCCGTACCGGGAGCGACGGTCTTGGCATCCCATTCACCCAACGCGCCAAGCCACCAGGCGCAGTCGCGGCCCCGGTAGCGCCGAGGAGGCCGGTTGTGCGGCCCGATGGAAAGGTAGACGCGTTTCCCAGCATTCAGAAGCTCATCCGCAATCTGCACACCAGATGAGCCAGCTCCGACCACCAGCACGGCCCCGTCGCGCAATTGGCCGGGATTGCGATACCTGGCGGAATGAATTTGCTCGATGCCGGAACCAGCTGGAACGACGGTGGGAACGACCGGCTGTTGAAACGGACCAGTGGCAACGACGACATTTGTAGCTTCGATGACACCTTCCGAAGTATCCGCATGGAAGCCGGAACCGTTCGCCTTCGCCGAGAGAGACGCAACCTCAACGCCACAGCGAATCGGGGCGGCGATCTGTTCCGCGTACGCGACGAAGTAGTCGACGATCTGCTCTTTGGTCGCGAAATTATTCGGATCGTTGGGGAATGTCATTCCCGGAAACCGGTCATGCCACGCCGGACCATTCGCGACCAGAGAATCCCACCGCTCGGAGCGCCAGCGCTCGACGAGTCGATGTCGCTCGACAATGAGGTGAGGCGCCCCGCGTTTACTCAGGTGCTCGCTCATGGCTAACCCTGCCTGGCCGCCGCCGATGATCAGTGTCTCCACAGTCTCAACGGACACGCTTACACCTTTGCCGATCGATCAAGAAGGCAAAGGGTTGCGTTCGCTGTAGATTCATATTTCGTTGCCTGTTGATTTGACATTGATGGGCTTTAAGGACTAAAACGAATCGCAGGTAGTCACTCCGCCTAATACTTAATCCACGTGGTCTTTAGTGCGGTGAACTTGTCAAACGCGTGCAACGATAAATCGCGGCCGAACCCCGACTGCTTGAACCCGCCAAACGGTGTTTGTGGGCTCAGCGCGTCCACGGTGTTGACTGAGACTGTTCCCACACGCAACGCACGTGCCACGCGGTGCGCACGCGACAGGTTGCTCGTCCAGACCGAGGCGGCGAGGCCGTAGATTGAAGAGTTTGCGATCTGTACTGCTTCGCGCTCGTCAGCAAAGGGGATGATGGCGAGGACTGGGCCAAAGACCTCTTGTTGGGCGAGGGGAGACGATGGGTGAACGTCAGCAAATACCGTTGGAGGAATGAAACACCCTCGACCGCCGACCCTGACTCGCTCGCCCCCTGTCAGTAGCCGTGCATGCGATCGGGCGCGTCCAATATGCTCCAGAACGCGCTGCGTATGGTCCTCATCGACAAGGGCACCCATCGTCGATTGCGGATCAAGCGGATCCCCGGGGCTATATCGCGCCATTCGATCAAGCAACCTTCCTGTGAAATCCGCGGCGACTCGCCTGTCAACCAGCAAACGAGAGGTTGCCGAGCACACCTCGCCTTGATTAAACAAGATACCCAATGCGGCGCCATCGGCCGCGCCGTCGAGATCGGCGCAATCGTCAAAAACGATCAGAGGACTTTTCCCCCCGCATTCGAGCCACACCTGCTTCATATTGGACTGCGCCGAATACGCAAGGAACCGTTTACCGACTTCGGTCGAGCCGGTGAACGTCACGCAATCGATGTCTGGATGGAGGCCGATCGCTTGCCCGGCTGTCTCGCCGAAGCCCGCCACGACATTGAGCACGCCTGGCGGAATTCCCGCCTCGGTCGCAAGTTCCGCAAGCCGCAGTGCCGATAACGGCGACTGCTCGGCAGGTTTGAGAACGACACTATTGCCCGCGGCGAGCGCCGGGGCGCATTTCCAAGCCGCGATGTCGAGTGGAAAGTTCCAGGGGACTACCGCCCCGATCACGCCGAGCGGCTCGCGTTGGACCAGTGCGAGATTGCCGGCACCGGTAGGTGCGACCTCGTCGTAGATCTTGTCGATCGCTTCCGCATACCATTGGAAAATGGCCGCCGATCCGGGCACGTCGATGCTGGCGGCACCCGCAACCAATTTGCCGGTGTTTAGACTCTCTAGAAGCGCCAACTCCTGCAGGTTGGCGCGAATTAGGTCTGCAAGCTTGAGAAGCGCAGATTTGCGCGTCGCCGGATCGGCGGCAGACCATACCCCGGACTCAAAACTGGATCTTGCCGCGCGCACGGCGTCATCCACATCGTTCGCATCACAGGCGCTGGCGCGGGCGATGACGGATTCCGTCGCTGGATTGATACAGTCAAACAGCAATCCCGAACGCGCATCGACAAACTGGCCGTTGATGAAGGCCTGTGTGCGGGGGCGGAGGGCAGAGGCCGATTGATGCCAATCGATCACCGAGAGTTTGCTCATACCCTACTCCACAGCAGATGGCTTAACGCTTCACGTGCAATAGTCAGGTAGTTGATAAGCGCGGCTCCGCGCCGAGCAGCGCCTGACGATGAGAGCAGCACTCGGCCGCGCGCGGCCGTCGCAAAACCAGCAAGTGACATGAATGCCTCCCCAATGTTCCAAATGAGCGAATTGGCGCAACTGTAAAACTCTTAGAGATCGGCACCAATGGGCCTAAAAGGGCCCCTAGTAGATGTAGAGCACCGGTGCTATTCAATGAACAACTGGAAGATGTAACGGAGACATCGTGGCGCTGTCTTGATTGGGGCGGGTGGTGACGAGACCTGCTCGGCAGCACTCGGTGCTCGTACGGGCATGTAGCTCAGCAGCTCCATCCTTTATGATGCCAGAAACTCTGATTGTGAGGGATGCTTGAAAAATTCGAAGATTTCAACCGCGATCGCGGCCATTCTAGGAAGCGTATCGTTCGGAATAGGGGCTGCGGCGCGGGCGGCCGATGGGCCCGATGCGACGGCGGCGTCAAGTGTGGGCGACGATACGCTGCAGGAGATCACTGTCACTGCGCAACACCGCAACGAGAGCATGCAGGACGTACCAATCTCGATGCAGGCCTTCACTGCACAAACGCTCCAGCAGCTAAACATTTTGACTTTCGACGATTACATAAAATATTTGCCCAATGTGACCGCCGCCAACAATGGACCAGGACAGAACGAGATATTTATGCGCGGCCTGAGCGCCGGTTCTCAGGCGAGCCAAGGCAGCGCCTCAAGTGGGATATTCCCCAACGTAGCCGTCTATCTGGACAATCAATCGGTCCAGATGCCAAACCGCAATCTCGATATCTATGCCGTCGACCTAAATCGAATCGAAGTTCTCGAGGGTCCGCAAGGGACCCTGTTCGGCTCCGGCGCCGAGTCGGGCGTACTCCGCTACATCACCAATCAACCCAAGATCGACATGACGGAAGGCAACGTCAAAGCGGGCTACGGCACGACCGCCCACGGGGACAATAATTCCGATGTGACGGCAATCATCAATCTTCCATTGGTCGCCGAGCATGTGGCTGTACGCGCCGTCTTCTACAACGATCAGCGTGGTGGCTACATCAATAACGTGCCGGGAACCTTCACACGAAAAAACACGGACATTGGCATTCAGTACGCCAACTATCCGGCCATCAATGGAGCATGTCCGGACGGATTGCCGAACAGTGGCTTTTGCGTTCCGCCGGGCAGCCCGTCGATCAATAACGACAATCTCGTCGGCAATGCGATCAATCGGGTGACATACCAGGGTTTGCGCGCCTCATTGCTCTATCAGATCAACGACGATTGGGATGTGCTGCTGACGCAGCTCTACCAGACTACGGACTCGTCCGGGGTATTTTACCAGCAGCCCAATTCCTCCGACGGCGCGCCGCTGCAACCGCTCGAGGTCACGCTATTCAACCCGGCCTTCAACCACGACAAGGCGGAGCAGACGTCGCTGACGGTCGATGGCAGGCTTGGCTGGCTCAAGGCCATCTACACGGGTGGCTACTTGGTGCGCAACGTGGAGCAGACCGGGGACTACACCAATTACTCGCGCGGCGTCTACGCCGACTATTATCAGTGTTACGGAAAATACGACAAGACGCCAACGTGCTTCTCCCCGAGTGCTTCGTGGCGGACGGATGAGAAAAATACTCACATGCAGCACGAATTTCGCCTGAGCACACCCGACGAATGGCGGATACGTAGCATCGTTGGCGCCTTCTACGAAGACAACAAACTGTACGATCGCACGTCGTGGATGTATAAGAGCGTCCCTGAGTGCAGCTCAGACCTCTCCACGGGTTGTTTCACCGACCTGGGAACATTCCCCAGTAGCACATTGGCCGATCCCGGGATGCCACCGGCGTCCGCGTCGTTCTATCAGGACACTCTTCGTGAGACGAGGCAGACAGCGTTTTTCGCTTCTACCGATGTCGAGTTAATCCCGAAGAAGCTCGCGCTCACCTTCGGGACTCGCCATTTCTTGTTCGAGAATTCGTACTTGGGAAGCGTCATGTCGAGCTTTGGCTGCTACGAAGCGGGAACACCTCCCGGCGGGTGTACGTCCGCATTGTCCCACAATCTCGATGCCAAACACCTCCACGACACGGAATCGGGTTTCAAGAGTCGCGCCAATCTCTCGTGGCATATTACGCCCGATTTTATGGTGTATTACACCTGGTCTCAAGGATTCAGGCCGGGTGGGTTTAATGGAAGCGGTGGTGCACCTCACGTTTATGGCACCGACGGCGTCGACCAGTACTTGGTCCCAAGTTCATACCATTCCGACCAACTCACGAACAACGAGATCGGCTGGAAAACGGAATTTTGGGACCATCGGATTCAGTGGAATGGCGCCGTGTACCGCGAGAACTGGAATAACGTACAAATCTCGTTCTTCGATCCAGGTTTGGTCGGCAATTTGTTCTACAACACCAATGGCCAAAACTTTGTGGTCAAGGGGATTGAGACGTCGGCGGTCGTGCGTGTGGTCAGTGGATTGACCGTTCAGGGTGCCGGGTCATGGAATCAAAGCCGACAGACCAATTCCCCGTCACTGATCGATAACAACCCGGCCAGTGCGAGTTATGGAAAACCAATCACGCAAAACTGTGACGCCACTGGCGGCAGCTGTACGGCCGTCACCAATCCGTTTGGACCGGTTGGTTCGCCTACTGCTAACTCCCCACCGCTCCAGTTCAGCTTACGTGCTCGCTACGAATGGACTTTCCATGATTACAATACTTTCGCGCAGCTCGGTGCATCACACACGGGGCATTCATTCACACAGGCCGGCTCGAACCCGACGTTCGCCGGAGTCGGAACGATCGCGACCTCGAGGTTAAGATTCGAGGATCCCGCCTATACGACCTTTGCGGCGTCCGTCGGAATCGCAAAGGACGCATGGAACGTCATGGTCAGCGGTGAAAACTTGAGCAACTCGAATGCGGCGACGTTCACCAGCACCGATCAATTTATTGTGGAGCAGACTCCGATTCGTCCGCGCACAGTAGGGATATCCTTCGGCTACAAGTTCTAAGTGCGACGCGAAACGAAGCTGATGGTTTGTCTTTCTGAAAGCCATCAGTTTCGGTGCCGCATGAGTGATGGGGGACGGCCCCCCGGGGTCAGTGTGCAGACACGGGCCTCAAACCGCCCAGGTGCTGCTGTGGCTCAAAAGGTCACGGTAGTGAGCAATTCTGGGAAAAGGCGCTCGATTAGGGCGTCAGGTAAGTGTCGAGAAGGTGAACGAAAGTGAACCGTCCGAGGACGCATCGTGATGTACAGAAGTGCTGTCGAAACTGCGAGCGTTAGAAACCTGCAGGATTTGAGTCTGAGGGATGATCTGCTTACTGCTCAGATGACAGCCGGTGTAAAGGCGGCACGAGCTCGACATGGGCGCTCATGGGGAATGCGGGAAATCTGACGCTGTGATGTGTAGGGAAATGACAAGTGGTCTGAAACCATGAGGAAGAATACCGAGGCACAGGTCAGTGGAGGAGTCGCTGGTGGTAGTGTTGAAGGTTCTGTAATGGGACTGGAGCGAAGCAGCGACGTCGTCCGGACCGAGAGCGTGGGTCAACCCGGCAACGGGGAGGAGCCCGCGCGAGCGGTCGAACCGTTTGGCATAGCCAAGTGGGTGGTATGGGAAGCGTACCGGCATGTCAAAGCCAACCGGGGCGCAGCGGGCATCGACGGCGAGAGCATGGAGATGTTCGAGGCGAACCTGAAAGACAATCTCTATCGGGTGTGGAACCGGATGAGTTCCGGCTCCTATATGCCTCCAGCCATCCGGCTGGTAGATATACCGAAGAAGACTGGCGGCGTGCGGACGCTTGGAATCTCGACAATCGAAGACCGGATCGCTCAGACGGTGGCCAAGACCTATATTGAACCAGCTTTGGAGCAGTTGTTTCATCCGAACTCTTATGGGTATCGCCCCAACAAGTCTGCCTTGCAGGCGGTTGGGGTGACTCGTGAGAGATGCTGGAAATACGACTGGGTCATAGAGTTCGACATCCACAAGGCGTTCGACGAACTGGACTGGACGCTGCTACTGAGGGCGGTGCGCAAGCACGTCAAGGAACGATGGGCGGTGTTGTATATCGAGCGGTGGTTGAAAGCGCCCTTTGTCAACGCGGACGGGACCCTCGTCCCACGCAGCCAAGGGGTGCCGCAAGGCTCGGTGATCGGCCCCGTGTTGATGAACCTGTTCATGCATATTGCTTTGATCGATGGATGCAGGAGAAGCATCCGTACTGTCCTTTTGCCCGTTACGCCGATGATGCCGTGGTGCACTGTAGCTCGCAGTTGCAGGCGCAGTGGAAGCTGCGAGCGATCGTAGAACGGCTAGAGCAGTGCGGGTTGCGTCTGAACCTGCAGAAAACGAGCATTGTGTACTGCAAGGACAGTCAGCGCCGCGAGGCGCATGCGCGCAAGCAGTTTACCTTCCTGGGTTACACGTTCAGGCCGCGCGAAGCGAAGAATCGCTACGGGAAGCTGTTTCACAGCTTTCTGCCCGCGGTGAGCCTGGATGCCACCAAGAAGATGCTGCACACGATCAAGAGTTGGAAGCTGTCGAGACAAACCCCGGCCAGCATCGGTGAGCTGGCAGCCCGATACAACCCGATATTGCGAGGATGGTTGAACTACTATGGACACTTCTACAAATCAGCACTGCTCAGAGTCTTTGATCGCTTCGAAGCGGCTCTGGTGCGGTGGGCTCGTCGTAAATACAAGAAGCTCAAGCGGCATCCTGGCCGCAGCTTCCAGTGGCTATGGCGAGTGGCCAGAAGAGAGCCGCAGTTGTTCGTCCATTGGCGCGCCTATGGCAGAGCCACCGGCAGGGCGATGGGAGCCGTATGACGGGAGACTGTCACGTACGGTTCTGCGAGAGGCTGGGGGCGAAACTCCCCCGGCCTACTGACCCTGCGCTGTCGCGCGGAATTACAGAAGCTCCCGAATGCCTGGTCGCGCGAGAATGTCGTGTTCGATGGCGCGGCCCGCATCGTAGACGACTTCAAGGTGCCGCGGATGTGCTCCGGATTCAAACGCAGAATCGGTGAGTAACTCAATGCGGATCGGATCGACGCCACAGTACCCAAGCACTCCATATCTCCAGAGATGCTCGATGTCGTTGCGATACCCCCAACGCTTCAACTGCTTATCAGATGCCCCCAAGGGGATCAGCATCGTGCAGGGTCGTGCTGCAAGTAGGCTGCCCTCGGGCTCATGTTGCCAATGATATGCCCAGCCAGCGGACCAAACTCGGTCGAACCATCCCTTCATCATGGCGGGGGGGCCATACCACCAAATCGGGAAGATTAAGCACAATGCGTCCGCACGCTCCACACGACTTTGTTCACGCAGGACATCGTCCGGCATCGCGAGCCCATTAAACTGTTGCAGATCGCGCTCGGTAAGGATCGGATCGAAGTGCTCGGCATACAGGTCGGCTACTTCTATGGAATGCCCAACAGATTGGGCGCCCTCCGCAAATCGCTTCGCAACGGAATGTGAGAAGGAATTAGGGTTCGGATGGCAGAGAACTGTAAGAACATGCATATTGGACCTTGATATCGGTGTTACCGGCTTCGTCACCGGGCGCTTGGCTCCTTGAGCGAGTCCCAAATAGCATACCGGAGGGATTTCGCGATTTAGCGAGGATTCAGCGGAATTGGCAGCAATGGGCCCGATAGGGCTACGTTACGACCGGGTCTGACCGGAACCGTGAATTAGGCCGCCGATCTCTTGGGCATCCAGGGCACAGTTTGCCTATGGACCCTTCGGGATCCGTAACGTAGCCTCTGTATTACACGGCAATTGGCGTTGGGTGACTCAATTGGCGCAACGACACGAAAAGCAATACCGACAGAGTATGACTGCAGCGCTCGGACAGCTTGCACGAGTCGCGGACAGCGTGGGCGATGCGGGATTCTATCGCGAGTTGCTCAAGGTATTTGGCAAACACCTTGGGGCGGACGTTTCAATGATCATGCGCTACTCGCGCCGTAACGCGCCTCAATATGTGGTTCACGATGGGTTTGATCCCGAGCAGATGGACATGTACGTGCGGGGGCTGTACCGGGTTGATCCGATTTACAGGCTGTGCAGGCAGCGACGAGTCCAAGGAGTCATACATCTTGCCGCCGTGAGTACGCCGGCGGACCGATCTGGCGACTATTTTAACATTTTTTTGCGACTGATCGGCATGGCAGATGACCTTGTCATGTTGCTGCCAGTCGATGTGGAAACCTACGTCGGCGTCGTTTACGAACGCAAGAGGGTATTTAGAACAGATGAGATCACCCATATGCGGACGCTGTTCCCACTCATTGAGAGCCTGCATCAGATACATCAGAGAGTGATTCGCTCGCAAAGCCTGCCAAATACGGCGATTGCCGATAAGCAAGACAACATAGCCCACGAGCCGGGATTGCTGCCGATCGATCACAAGGCTGCGCTTGGCCTGTTCCTCCGGCAAGAACTCACACCCCGAGAACGCGACATCGTGCACCTCATTTTGATGGGGTATTCCAACATCAAAATTGCAGAGCGGCTAAAACTAAGCGTCAATACCGTAAAGAACCACAAAAAGCGCATGTATCTGAAACTGGACATCACCACCGAGCGCGAATTGTTCCTAACTTTCGTAAACTTTCTCATAACCGGTAGTGTTGGAAAAGGACCCTTTGGGGTCCATTGGCAATAACGTCGCAATGCATGATCCTAGTCCCTAGTTAACTGGGAAATCGGCACTGGGGGTTAATGCAGTATGACGACACAGGCTCAATTGAACGCTTATCAGGATGCGTTCAACAGGCGCGATTTGACTTCGACGTTGTCGCTGTTCGCCGAGCACGCGGTTTTCGAGATGCCGTTGCTTGGACAGCGCCTCTTTGGCAAGCGCGAAATAGCTGTTGGACTCCAGAGAATATTTGACGTCACCGAATCCGCTCAACTTCAGCTATCGGGTGCGAAAGGGTCAAAAAATGTAGTGATCGCCGAGGGTCGGCTGCGGGCGAAGCTTCATCGGGATGCTCATGCGGTGGAGATTTCGTTGGCCGTCGTCCTGGAAGCGACACAGAACGACATTACGCGACTCTCGACTTACCTGGATGCGCGGCCGTATCGGCTTTGGACGGACGGCACCCTATTCGCACCAGCCCACGCATCCAACTAATTATAGGTGTAGCGATGTTGACGAAATTGTCCGCAGGGAACTTGCTCCGAGCGTATTGCGATGCGTTTCAGCGACGGGCAGGCGACGAAATTGAAGTCCTATTCGCCGAGGACGCCGTGCTTGACCTTCCGGTACTCGACGGTCGAGTCGTTGGAAAAAAGGCGATTGTCGCCGAGATTAAAACGGCGATTCGCGGCCTGAAGAATATCAAGGTAATACTCGAGAACACGATCGAGAGCGATACGGAGGCGTTTGCCGAAGGCATTTTTTGCGCCGACCACGTTGGCATTCATCCCTTGGTAGACGGTACTCCCATTCGGCTCGACTTTCGGTTCGTAGCGGCGGTGACAATGATCGAAGGCAAGATAGTGCGCTGGGCGGAGTATCTCGATACCAAGCCGCTGAAGCCTCGGGAGCGCACCCACTTATACCCCAATTCGCGCCGCTCGGCCTATTGGAACGGGACCGCAAAGGCCGGTGTTTCGGAATTTATGGTGTATAACCACACCTACGTGCCATTGGTTTATCACCACTCGCCCGCCGAGGAATACGTCGCGCTAACAGAACGCGTCACGCTTTGGGACGTGGGCGGGGAACGACAGACCCAGATTCGTGGGGCGGATGCCATCCGCTTCACCCAATTGCTCACAACGCGCGATCTCTCGAAGCTTAAGGTTGGGGATTGTAAATACACCTTGGTTTGCGATCCGCAAGGGAAAATCCTTTGTGACCCGGTGCTTCTGCATCCATGGGAGAATGTGGTCTGGTTATCGCATGGTGACGTTGATCTCACCTTATGGGCAACAGGCGTCGCTATGAATAGCGGTCTACAGGTGGAAATCGACGAGCCCGATGTGCAGCCGGTACAGGTGCAAGGTCCTAAATCTTTGGACATGTTGCGCAGTTTGGTCGATTCGCGCTTGGACAGTCTCGGTTTTTACAAGTGCGTCGTGACCAAAGTTGCCGGCATCGACGCCGTTGTTTCGCGAACGGGTTGGAGCGGAGGCCTTGGGTTCGAAATATTCCCACTCTCTAGCAAGCACGCGATGCAGCTTTGGGACGCGCTAATCGAGGCCGGTCGTCCGTATGGGCTAATGGTCACTGGACCCAACGTATTTCGTGCTGTCGAAAAGGGCGTTACGGACACCGCCTACTACACTAACTCCGGAATGAATCCTTACGAGGCCGGCCACGGGCGCCTCGTGGATCTAGAGAAGGGCGAGTTCGTTGGGCGGCAGGCGTTGCGCAAGGTGGCGACGGAGGGCGCTAAGCGGAAAACGGTCGGCCTGTTTATCGAAGGAGAATTACCCATGCTTGAATCGTATTGGCTCCTCAAGGACAAAAAGGGTAACCCGGGAGAAGTGCGATGGGCAGTGCATTCATTCGAACTGGACCAAAATATAGGCATTGCTATCGGAGACGCGTCGTTAGAGCCGGGGGATGTAGTTGAAATCTCGCATCAGTCGGGCACTACGCAAGCGACTGTGACCAAAGTGCCATTTGTCGCCTAGTAGGAGTACGCGCGATCTCGTTTCTCCCCGAAGATCACGCGCTTATTTGCAGAGAGGCAGAGATTGTGGCCCTCTGGCACGACAATGCCGTTCCAGCGGCCACACTCTCGATGGTTGGTAGCGTAGCGTCGCGGCCATGGAAGGGGACGTGGTCAACGGCATCAACTGTCTGCGGTCGGTTGAATCGAGAACCGCGGAGCGCTGCCATTCTCATGGAGGCAATACTTCGAACTGGTCGTAAGTCCGTCGGCCGCCACGGAAGGCTCGCATGACCGGGCCGTCGCATGGCGATTCGGCCGCCACATTGAACCGACGCCTCGGCACATTTTCCGCGGTATTTTTCGGGCTTGCGTATATCTGCCCGACATCCATCATTGGCACCTTCGGAATATTGACTACGGGCGCGGGCGGCGCCGTGACCTCCGCATACTTGATCGCGACAACCGCAATTCTACTCACCGCGATTAGTTATGCACGGATGGCTGCCCATTATCCGCAAGGGGGTTCCGCATATACCTATGTTTTTCGAACGATGAATCCGTCAGCGGCGTTTCTGGTGGGATGGGTGCTGGCGCTAGACTATTTCTTTGTGCCCATGGTGATTTGTCTTTTCACGGCAAAAGCATTCGAAGTGGTGATACCCGCCGTCTCCTATCGTGTTTGGGTGCTCGTCATTGCATGTTCTACGACCGTCGTCAACCTACTTGGCATCGAGATTGCGAATAGGCTAAATCTGACGATGATGGTGGCGCAGCTCGCAGTCATCGCTGCCCTGGTTGTTTTGTGCTGTTTATATTTGGGTATGGCGCATCCTGGAACAGTCGGGGGGGCGCTCACGCCGTTCGTCGGCATACATTCGAGCTTGAAAATGGCAATCGGCGGGGCGGCGATAGCAGCGTTTTCCTTTCTTGGATTCGATGCGGTCACCACGTTGTCAGAGGAGACGCGCGCGCCCACACGGAGCATACCAATTGCAACCATATTTGCGGCAGCGGCAAGCGGCGCGATTTTCATTGTCACATCCTATCTAATGGTCCGCGTTCATCCGAACTTGAATTTTAAGGATGTTGACAACGCGGGATTCGAGATTGTCGCACTGGTCAGTGGCCACGGTTTTCTTTTGATATTTGTTACCGTAATGATCAACAACGTTGCATCCGTGATGTGCGCGCAAGCAGGTTCCTCGCGCCTCCTGTTCGCCATGGGGCGCGACGGCGCACTGCCCCGCGTGTTTGAACACCTGAATTCACGGTCCAGAATCCCAGATTTTAATGTAGTGTTGACAGGTGCGGTCATGCTGATTGGGCTCCTGGTCAATATGAATACCGCCGCTTCCTGCATCAATTTCGGTGCGTTCACCGCGTTCGCTTCAGTGAATTTATGCGTGATCCACGATCACCTTAGCGGCCGTCGCGTATTGCGGGGCGGAGCCCTCAAGTTGTTACTGGCAGGTGCCGGCGCGAGCGCCGCGATTTGGCTATTGTGGAGTCTCCAAACGACTGCCGTCGTGGTGGGATTGATATGGTTGACAGTGGGGTGTGCCTACCTGGTGGTGGGCAAGCGACGCAAATCTGCGAGCGGGCGCTTGTCTGAATTGGAAAAGTTCAGCAGTTGACATTAGACGTCGGCGAATCTTCCGGCGTCTCTTTCCCGAACTTCTCGTACCCAGTTGGCCGCGGCACCGATCGAGGCAAAGCTGAAGATGTGCACTCCTCCAATGCCTAGGCTTGGTTCGAGATGTTGGGCCCTGATGATCTCGGTGAGGAGGGCCGTTGGAGTGTCCCTTGCGAGTAAGTTTCGAGCACTCAGCGGACGCTCTTTGAGGGCACGAATCGAGGGCCCAACTCCGCAGAGAAGCGCAAATTTTAAAAGCGACGCGCGGCTGGCAGGTCCTGCAACACCCACCCGCAGCGGTTCTGTAATTCCTTGGGCTCGCAATTGTCGGGCCAATCCGATAATGGGCGCAGGATCAAAGCAGAATTGAGTGACAAACGTTACTGCTAGGCCAGCCCTACGGGCGACTTCCAACTTCGCGTGGCGCGCGGCCAAAAGTGCTGCCTCAGAAATCTTCGGGTGGCCCTCCGGATAGGCGCTAATCGCCACGGATCGAATGCCGTATTTTTCAATCAATCCAGATTCAAGAATTTGCAAGCTCGACTTTAGATCGCCCGCTGGCTTGTCGCGGTCCCCTGACAAGACAAGCAAGCGGTCCACTTTCGCCTCCACGGTCAGCCGCCGCAAAAGATTATCGAGGTCGTAACGGGAGGCGATATTGCGCGCGACAATATGGGGAACCGGCTTGATGCCTGCTTCCCTCAGTCGTACCGCCGCATCGATCTGGTGTTCCGCCGAGTCAGACGAAAGTGATACGACAAAAACTTCTGTCCCAGGTGGTAACAGTTGGCCAGCCATGTCAATCGACTTTCTATCGCCGGGTGTTACTTCGGTCGAATAGCGGTCTAACAAGTCCGCAAGCACTGAAGCACCGACTTCTTGGTTCGTCGCGCTGTCCATTTCTAAGAAATTCCGCCGATGAACAAAGGACCGCCGGTGCTCACCCCACCGGTGAGCCGGATAGGGCGCGCGCCATGCTCGCGGGGTACGTGCTCACTCTTCATGGAAGGCGATTGTGTATTAAAAGAACCTGTTTGGATGCTGGCCCAAAAGGGTCCATTGGGCATTGAGCGATGTGGTGCGTATTCCGGCGATGACGATCTAAGATTTCGACGGATACCGCCGGGTGTGATGCGGCGATGGAGCTTTGTGTCGGAAGGTGCTGCCGGTGTCTGTGGCTTTTTGATTGTGTTTCGTTGGGCCGCCCAACAATCACATCGTGGGCGCTATCTCGCCGGCGGCAGGCGGCCAAACCAGGAGCTACATCACCTTACAGTCGTTGCGACAAACCGGTCGTCGGACCACCGTAAAAATCCACGCGTCACGTGCTCGTCATATGTAGCCGGAACCAGTAGCGATCGAGTATTTCGTTTCCGACGAACCGACGGCGACCTACGATCGCTTGGGGTCCGACATTGGACTTACGCGCTGCGCGCGGCGAGCCCAGCAGATTTAGCGACAGATGCTACGTCACCGGTCAACAGTGGTCGCCGTTGACCGAACACGAGTTCCTTACCCTGTGCCAAGAATGTGACCAACTCAGATTGAGTGTGCCAGGATTGTGCCTTGGTGTACCTGGGAAGAGGTCGGCAAGACGCTGCAAGTGGTTGATTGATAAACCCGTGGAACACCCTGCGAAGGCTGAAAATCCCCGTGACGGGACTTCAATTCCCTTCCCGACCAACCTTCTCTCGGCGGTCTCTGCCGAGTAAGCCGCGGCGCATATGCCGTTCCCGAAGCAGGCTGTCCGCAGAACAGCGGGGGGCCCGTAGGGCCCCCGATCGCGAGGCGGACGATGGTATCGGGTTTCGGTACCGCGCTAATCGATCAACGACGACTGATGAGTTCCTTCGCCATGTAAGGGAGCTTCAATCCGCGAATCCGTTCCCAGTGATAGGCGCTCAGGTTGTCGTTGTGCACGGCCTTGACGGCATTCGCAACCGCATGGGAAACACAATCGTTCCATTCGGTCCAGAACAGTCGGTTGACGAACGCAGAACCTTCCACTGACTGGCAAACATCGGCGGCAGTACCCTGGATTCGTCTGTATAAACCGGCAACGCCCTCCGGACTGTTCAGATTGAGGTCGTGGTAGCGCACGGTTTCTGAGGGCACTTCGTCGACGCGCGGAGCGGCCATGGCTGAGTGAGCGAATAGCGCCGGCATCACCTGCCTCACCCGTTGCCGATGTCGATCAGGAAGTGACGTTGCAACCATTTTCGTTGAATCGGTGGAACTAACGGGTACACTGCGCGCGGTTCTGTTCGCGAGTACCGGCCTGCGTGGGTGGCTGCCGAGTGAGTGAGGTGTTTTGGATACTGACTTGAATCTTAGCCCTCAGCGGCCAATTAAATCCTCGAGTCCCTTGGCTGTCGATATTCGGTATGGACAGATTGGTCTGATGCAATTGCGTATCCGGACGACGGATACCGGCGCCCTGCTGGACGAGTTGACCGGGCGCATGAATACGGTACCGCGCTTTTTCCAGCGAACTGCCGTCTGCATCGATCTCAGCGATCTCGAGAAAACGCCTGAAACCCAAGAGATCAAGGCAATCCTCGACGCGGTGCGCAGAGCGGGAATGCTGGCGGTCGGATTGGCGAGCGCTTCCGCGGCAATTGAAGCACTCGCCAACGCCGTCAACCTTCCGATACTGTCGGCTTTTCGACCGGCGAACTATTCGGTCGCTGCCGTTGAGCCCGTGCAGCCAGTTGCGGCGGAACCCGTGGATTCCGAAGTGGGCATTGCGGCGATGATTGAGCAGCAGACCGTGGGGTCCGGCCAGCGAATCTATGCACGCAATCGTGATCTCGTCATCACCGCCGGAGTCGGTGCCGGTGCCGAGGTCATCGCGGACGGCTGCGTCCACATTTACGGCTCGCTGCGCGGACGCGCAATGGCCGGCGCGCGCGGTCAACTCAGCGCGCGAGTGTTCTGCCAGGAATTTCACGCGGAACTGGTGTCGATTGCCGGTGTATTTCGGGTTTTCGAAACGCTCCCGGCTGCCTTGGCCGGCAAGCCGGTTCAGGCGTGGCTCGACGGCGAGGACTTGCATTTCGCGCCCGTCGGCAGCTGATCAAGGCCGACGTCTACATCACTACGTATTCAGCTGAGCGGACCGCGGGACCGGCTGCTCTACACCAAAGGAGATTTGGAATTGGCAGAGATTATAGTTGTCACTTCAGGTAAGGGGGGTGTCGGAAAGACGACTACCTCCGCAAGCATTGCGTGCGGACTCGCACGGCGCGGGTATAAAATGGTGAAAATTCAATACTGTTCATCTAGGCCAGAACGGGAATCCGGTGTCGCCTGGCATTGGAATACGGGTGCATGAAGCGCTCGCCTTCCACCTCTGCAGCCAGCGTAGAGATTTCGAGTTCGGAATTAATAAGGATGTGGGCGATCACAGGCGTTGCCCCAAGTAATAACCCAGGCGATTTTCTATGTCGCCTGGCTTGTGGAACCCTCGGGCCATCAGCGCTTTGATTTTTTCCTGCGCAGCGGGCCGGCCTATCGAAGCCATACATGCCTGCCATCCGGCATCGACTTCGACGTCAGGGGGCAGACTGGCGGCGTTGACTAGGCGCTTCGTATTGGCTATTGCCAATTTGTCAAATGAGGCGATCCGAGATGCGAGTGTATCGACAAACTGGTCGAGTTCAGCATCCGGTAATGAGCGATTCACATAGCCGTAGGACTCAGCCAAGTCGCCTCGAATGTCGTCCGAGCCCAAGAGCACTTCCAGGGCGCGTCCTCGCCCTATGAGCCGCGGCAGGCGCGCCATGGGTCCACCGCCAGCCACCAAGCCAACCCCCACCTCCCACTGTGACAAAATGGCTTTTTCGCGACTCGCAAAAGTCATGTCGCAAGCAAGAGCAATTTCACTTCCGTTTCCAGTTGCCCGGCCCCGGATCAATGCAATCGATACGACAGGCGTATGGGTTAGGCGTACGAGAATGTCCGGCCACGCCGGCAGACCTGTGGGGCCAGGAGGTATGCCCGTTAGATCCTCGAGCTTTGCCAGAAAATCGGAGTGATTGAGAAAGTACCCGTCAACAGCGCTGTCAAAGACCACAACCTTGAGTTGTTCGTCCGTTTCCACGGCTGCGAGAATCTCTCTGAATTGCAGTACGAACTCCGGCCCCATGAGGTTAAGCGGTGGGTTGTCGAAAGTGATTCGCCAATAGGCTGGGGTATGCCGAGTTAGCCTTATCTGTTTAGTGTTGGTTGTCGGTTCCATCAGAGCCTCCTGTGTGCAGCAAATGCAGGTCGCGTACGTCATATGTCAGAGCGCAAATGTCGGACGCATAACCGCGCGCGCCAGAGTGTGGTAGCCCATGTTAAATCCGACAAAGGCCGGCGACATGTTCTCAGTGATCTCTAACGCGGGGACGTCAAGTGCATGTACCGCAAACACATAGCGATGCGGCCTGTCTCCCTTGGGCGGCGCCGGCCCAAGAAACGCCTTGCCTCCAAGATCGTTGCGAATGTGGAATGCGCCTATGGGTAGATCGCCGCCGTTGCCTGCACCACGCGCAAGCGCCACGGTGGTGGGCGGCAACCCGACCAGCATCCAATGCCAAAAGCCGCTGCCGGTCGCGGCATCGGGGTCATAACAGGTGACCACAAAACTGCGCGTTTCCTTCGGAAAGCCCGACCAGTGCAGCTCCGGTGAGCTGTCCTTACTGCCTGCGGCCCAGGAGTGCGCGAACTTCGGGTCCAACGGCTCCTCGTCCCGTGCGTCGTTACTCCCGAGCGCAAAAGAGGATACTTGGGGCAGGTAGGCATACGGGTCTGGCGGTATCGCCATGTGCTTGGCATCGCCCGTCTCTTCTTTAGCAACCATCTTTTTCCTCCTGGGGATTTTCTTTAGTATCAACCTCATCAGAACAGATTCGCGGACACAGAAACATTAGACGATGTTATCTGTGCGCTGCCCCACCATTCTTCCAAGTCTCTCTGAGTCAAATTGAAACGGTAGTGAATTTGCCAACCGAAGGATGTAACGCACGCGAAGTCGATTCGATCGAAGATGCCCCAACGGCACGCCAGACTCGAACGCCATGCGCGTGCGCGAGAAAGGAAGTGACGAGCTGGGCGGCGGTAACGGTCACCACGCCATTGGCAAGAAATGTACGGCGATCTCGGTTGATAAATTCGGACATTTGCGGTCTCAAATTACCGTAACACGAACCGCTTCGGCAATTTCGAAGATGCTCTCAAGCACGACACACACACCTACCGGGAGGCTCGCCATGCCGAAGACCAGGCGAGTCGATGTCTTGTCAGCTCCGAATATACTGACCAGCAATTCCGATGCGGCGTCTGCGACCTTCGGATGCTCACGGAACTCGGGAGTCGTGGCGAGTGACACCCCGAGGCGGACGACGCGTGTCACTCTGTCCAGCGACCCCAAATACTCCCTGGCTATCGCAAGCGCGTTCAACGCCGCCAGGCGCGTCGCACGCCGTCCGTCTTCGACACTCAACTCACCTCCGATGCGTCCCAAGAACTTGGGAGCTCCCCCCTCCACTGGCAGCGTGCCGCTCAGAAAGAGCAAGTTCCCCGCCTGCACCGCTTCAACGTAGGCGCCGAGCGGAGTTGGTGGACGAGGCAGGTCTATGCCGAGGTCCCTAAGCCGTTGTTCGGCACCGGCGCTCGTTGTGTTCGTGGACATGAGTAGGTTCTCCGTTGCTGGAACACATTGTGAGGCTGTGCGTTGCGGCCGATTAGATGGGAAACTATGGAATCTAATTTCCAAAAATGGCAGACTGACCCCTATGGCGAACCTCGACGACGTCCTGACATTCGTCAAAGTGGCCCAGTTCGAGAGCATCAGCCGGGCAGCCCGCTCGTTGGGTATGCCGATCTCAACGGTGAGCCGGCGGTTATCGGTGCTGGAGTCGAAGCTCGGCGTGTCGCTCCTGCGGCGCACAACGCGACGGGTGACCCTAACCGCGCAGGGACGTGAGTACTTCAATCAGTGCCGGGAGCCGCTGACCCTCCTGGAAGAAGCTGAGCGAGTTCTGACCCTAGGACAGAAGACGCCCGAAGGTATGTTGAGGATGTCGGTTCCGGTCATTCTGGGTCAGGAGCCCTTTCTCGACTTCCTCTCGGGGTTCCTGAAAGCTCAGCCGCGGATCCGGATCAACCTCTTCATCACGAATATCTTCCTCGATCTGGTTGCGGAAAATATTGACGTCGCGATCCGCTTCGGAGAGTTGGAGGACTCGAGCGTGGTCGCCACCCGCATCGGTAAGAGCATTCGCTATGTCGTGGCAGCCGCCGAATACCTGAAAGGTCGAAAGCTTCCTGTCGAGCCTGCGGACCTCAAGCTGTACGACTGTGTGATGCTCAACGCCAGAAACAACGAGACTGACTGGGACCTGGCCAACGGTAGAAAAAGGGCACGCATCCGGGTCACAGGGCCGATATCGAGTCGCGACTTCAATTCGGTCAGCAGCTTCGTGTACCGAGGTCACGGGATCGGACTACTGCCGTCAACCTACTGTGACGAAGCACTCGCGAGCGGTGCACTCATACGGCTGTTACCGAAGTGGGCTTCCCCGCAAATCCCCGTTTTCGCGGTGTACGCAAATCGGAAATTCCTGCCTTTGAGGTTGAAGGTCTTCCTGAAGGCTCTGGCAGCCTGGAAGAGTCCGCTGTGGCTCAGGGAATGAGGGCAGCCCAGACGTCAGATCCCATCGGCGAGACCTGAGGGCGCTCGCCAACATGGCGCTCATAAGGAACCGATCGACGCTAATTCACTTTCTTGGCCAGGTGAATATTGGCAGGTTTCGACAATCCGGGTGGCGGTCGCACCAGCGAGCCTTTCAGCGACCCCAACATTGTCGGAGCCAAGTCGCGCGGCAATCATCCCCAATTTCAATACCGTCGTATCATGGTCCTCTTCGGGCACGCCGAAGGACAAGGAATAAAGCGGTGATTGGGGGATTTGAGTGGGGTGGCAGAAACGCGAACCTCCTGGCTCTTTTCTGGCCCGAGCGCGTCAAGGCCCTGGTCTCGGTGAGCGGCTATCTCGTTGGTAGCCAGGCTGCCGTCCAGATGCCACTGCCGCCAAGCGCTGAGAACAAATGGTGGTATCTGTTCTATTTCGCCACAGACCGCGGTCAAGCTGGTTACGCCAAGTACACCAACGACTTCAACCGGTTCATCTGGCAGCAAGCCTCACCAAAGTGCACGTTCGACGATGAAACGTTCGAGCGCTCTGCAACGGCGTTTAAAAATCCGGATTTCGTTCGGATCTCTCTCAACAATTATCGATGGTACCTCCGCCTGGAACCGGGCAAGTCGAAATACGATGATTTGGAAGCGAAGATCACGACATTTCCGGCCATCGCCGTGCCGGCGATCACGTTGGAGGGCGACGCGAGCGGCGCACCGCATCCTGACCCGCGCGTCTATGCCAAGAAGTACGTCGGCAGGTACGAGCATCGCAACATCACCGGAGGCATAGGGCACCCGCAGGAGGCTCCGGAAGCCTTCTCAGAGTCGATTATCGACGTCGACAGGGCTTGACGGCGACTCTGCCGACGAACGGTCATCGGCGAGTCGATGTACGGGCGTTAGCAAGCCATCCTGGTCAGATAACTTCCCCGCGAAGCACCCATCGTAGCCTATCGCGACGCCGTACCGACAGGCTTTTCCCGCGACGTCATGTATGTCGATGACGGTCGAGAAGACAGTGACCGCGCCGCGATGCGTTTCCTGCTGAAGGTTCGCGAGGGGGCCGCTGGCGGGCCGATCAACGTGTTGGCCTTGTCAGGCGGTGGTGGGGGAGTAGCGTTTGGCGCCGGTGCACTGGTGGGTTGGAGCCGGACGGGGACGCGGCCAGATTTTCACGTCGTGACGGGCGTAAGCGCCGGCGCTCTGCTGGCACCTTTGGCCCTCCTTGGCCCTCGTTGGGACGCAACGATTACGGATGCGTTTTCCGGCGGACGAACGCAGCACTTGCTGCAGCCTCGCTGGATTCGCGCGCTGTTCGGGGCGAGTGTCTACCGAGGCGAACCCCTGGTCAAACTGGTAGACCACTACGTGACAGACGAGCTTCTACGTGCAGTGGCAGCAGGATCGGCGAAAGGTCGTCTGCTACTCGTCGCGACTACTGATCTGGACCACGACCGCCTCGTTATCTGGGATATGGGACGAATCGCCGCTGAGGGTGGCGTTCGAGGGCGGAGGCTATTCCGGGACCTGCTGGTGGCCTGCGCCAGCATCCGGGGTGTGTTTCCTATCAGGCGTTCCCCATCCAGCATCAAAGGCAAATGAGTTGGGTTGTCGACATGCGAACGCCATCGCCGTCCTTGATCTGTGATACCAAAATCGGTAAGGAACAGCTTCGCACGATCGCCTGCAGTTCTTCCGGCCAGTCTTGGGCAAACAATCGGGGTACATACATAGCGCTTTAACTCTTGATTCGATTCAGCACATACGCTCATCCGCCGGCGAGGCGTCACCGCAGTATATGCGATGCTCGCAAATTTTTAACCGTTTCGTTGATGAGCGCCCTCCACCGGCCATTCACCGTAGACGTGCGTCGTCTAGCAAACCTTATCGCTCGGCGACTATTTCTGCATAGTCGAATGCCTTTGCGGACGTAGTTTCGGAGACGGCCGTCAATGGCTTACGCCCGAGTCAGTCCCGGCGTTTAGCTCGATTTATACATCGCTTGCGAAACCATCGTGGGCGATCTACTATAGCACCATGAATGCAAAACGGAACTCCGCTCGCGGCAAGCCCGCCGCTTCGCTAATGCTCGGCAAGCAACTGTGTTTCGCCCTGTACTCGACGATGGCGGCGATGAACAAGGTGTATCACAAGCTGCTGCGCGAGTTAGGCGTGACCTATCCGCAATATCTGGTGTTGCTCGTATTGTGGGAGCGCGATGAGCTGATGGTGTCTGAGATCGGGGAGAGACTCTTCCTAGACTCGGCCACGCTCACCCCGCTGCTCAAGCGCATGGAAGCTGCGGGCTTGCTGCGGCGCGCGCGCGCCAAGGACGATGAACGCCAAGTGATTGTCAGTTTAACGGGACGAGGGCGCGAGTTGAAGCGCCGCGCTGCGGCCGTACCCGTCGGCGTATTCTGCGCCACCGAGTGCTCGCCGGATGAATTGACTTCCATGCGCGATCAATTGTTGTTGCTGCGGGCAAGATTGCTCAAGAACGCGTAATTCGGGGAGTGGGTCAACGTGTACTTTTTTCCCTCATATATCGCGAACGAGTTAATCGTACACAATCAGGCGCCGTGGCGCACCGACTGAATCAAAAAGTCGCCTTTATTCATTCAATCACCATTCAGGAGTCTCACCATGTCAATTGAAAAAGTTCTCTACCGTGCCCATGCCAAAGCCACCGGTGGCCGCGATGGGCGCGCGGTCGTCGCCGATAGCACGCTGGACCTCAGACTCACGACACCCAAAGAACTCGGCGGCCCCGGCGGCGGAGGCGCCAACCCGGAGCAGCTGTTCGCTGCCGGCTACAGCGCCTGCTTCCTGGGTGCGATCAAATTCGTTCCCGCGCGCGACAAGATCGCCCTACCGACCGATGTCTCGATCGAGGGCAGCGTGGGTATCGGCGCGATTCCGAACGGCTTCCGGATCGAGGTTGAACTGAAGATTCCCCTGCCCGGCATGTCGCCCGACGCCGCTCGGGCGCTGGTCGATAAAGCGCACGTTGTTTGCCCCTACTCGAATGCGACCCGCAACAACATCGACGTGCGCCTGACGTTGGCTTGATCCGCAACCCTTTTTCACCCCACCAACCCCAAAGGAGATTTACGTCATGAATCGCTATACGAAGGTCCTTGCAGCGTCCTTACTCGCCTGCACCGGCCAGGCCACGCTGGCCGCGGGCAACCACGGTGTGGAACACCATGTGCAAGGCTTCCTCGATGCGCTCGCTGCCGGCGGCGGCAAGCCGCTCGAGCAACTATCGCCCGCCGATGCGCGCGCCGTACTGGTTGGCGCTCAGGCGGGCGCCTCGCTCCAGTCACTCAAGGTCGATATCGCCGAAAAGACGATCAGTGCTGCAGGCCACGATATCAAGCTCACCGTCGTGCGACCCGCCGGTGCGAGCGGCACTCTGCCGGTGTTTATGTTCTTCCACGGCGGCGGCTGGGTGCTGGGCGATTTCCCCACTCACGAACGCTTCGTGCGCGATTTGGTCGTCGGCTCCGGTGCGGCAGCCGTATTTGTGAACTATACGCCGTCGCCCGAGGCACACTACCCGGTGGCCATCAACGAGGCATATGCCGCAACCCAATGGGTGGCGGAGCATGGCGCCGAGATCAAGGTCGACGGCAAACGCCTGGCGGTGGCCGGTAACAGCGTGGGCGGCAACATGGCCGCAGTGGTCGCCCTCATGGCCAAGAACAAGGGTACCCCGGCCATCCGCTACCAGGTGTTGTTCTGGCCCGTGACCAACGCGAACTTCGAGAACGCCTCCTACGACCAGTTCGCCGATGGTCACTTCCTGACGCGCAATATGATGAAGTGGTTCTGGGACAACTACACCACCAATCCAAAGGAGCGCCAGGAAATCTACGCCTCCCCATTGTTGGCGACGACTGCGCAACTCCAGGGCCTGCCGCCCGCGTTGGTGCAGACGGCCGAGAAGGACGTGCTGCGAGACGAGGGCGAAGCCTATGCTCGTAAGCTGGATGCCGCCGGTGTGGACGTCACGGCGGTCCGGTACAACGGCATGATCCACGACTTCGGTTTACTCAACGCGCTGAGCGAAGTGCCCAGCACCCGTTCGGCCTTGCTGGAGGCATCCCAAGAACTGAAGAAACATTTGAAGTAAGGCGCTTGATGAGGGGGAGCGGACACACGGGGATCGTGCGTCCGCTCCCAGTTTGGCAGCTTGCCCCCGAACGCTGCTTCAGACAATCATTATTGCGCCGCGACCGTCTCCATGGCGTCGCAAAACGAGGGTGCAGGGGTACAGCAACAGATCAGCTGGTTGAGCGTTAGGCGAACGGGGGGGCGCCTTGAACCCTACTTCCCTTGCCGGAGCCTGATCCGTCGATGACCGGCTACTTCGCGCCCTCGCCTAAACGAGTCGCGGTCCAAAAAAGATCTCGTGGAAAATCAGGTGTACAGAATTCCGAATCATCCCCCCGCTGCCAATAATATATCGCGGTAGGGACGCTCATTGCTGAGCGCCACCGGGTCGCCAGGGGCGACCAACCGCCCCCGGCTCCCACAGAACGTAGCGTGCGGATTTCCCGCTCTACGCTCGTCGCAAGTTGCTTCACAGCACAGCATAGGTCTGCAGCTGCCGGTACGGCAGGTAGATTTTCGATTGCCGTAACGGAAAGCGGTCCCTCAACTGATGGAAGACCTCCCACGTGAACTTGCCATCCCAACTCCGACTGCAGAGCATCCGATGCCAATAGCGCTCTACGAAGCGGTAGACCCTATGGAGCGACCGCAGGTTGCCCGCCAAACCGTAGAACGCATAGTGGCCGCGGAGGACTTGATTGAGCTGCGTGACCTGCTCGGTGAGGGGCACTCACGACCGCCACCGCTTGAGGATCCACCGTTCTGAAAACCTAGGAAGTGAGCGCGGCGCCGACGCTGCGGTCACGATCGCCGATGGCCCCCATCACCGATCGTGAAAATCAGTCCATCAAATTAATTGACCGCTCTCAAGATCAGTTGTTACGTGATTTGCACCAGTCAGCGACTTCAGTAGCCTTTGCTCGCGTAACAGGTCCAATATGTGATCGGTGTAGCTCGTCGGCAGCCGGCGGTTACCTTGCTTGCCGCGTCTACCGGAGACCAGGCCGGCGGCGCCTTGCTGACGAAACCGCGCCATCAATCGTTTCATTTGCCGATAGCTCAGAACCAGCGCCTGCGCGGCGGTGGCATGGGTCATTCGATGTTCCATCATCTTCTGAAGTACTTGCAGCCGATTGAGCTCGTTGCTCATCATGAGGTGTCCTTTCATCGCCGCACCTGTAAAATGGCCCAGAAATGGACATTTTTATCCGGCGCAATGGGGACATCTCTATACATCCTCTACAAGACATGTTCGCATAACACCGATTCCGGTAAGGGGCGGCGAGGGCTCACGAACCGTCGTCGCTCTTGCTCGAAGTCAGAAGTCCTTCCCCGGCATGATTCTCGAACAGTTCGTGCGCACGCACATAGCCGCTCAATACGTCCAACGACTTATGCCGCGATTGGGCTTGCATTTTAAAGATGCTCGCCCGCTGTTGCGCGGCACTGGTTAAAAAGCCGCTGCGCAGACTGTGACCGGCATACTGGCTCGCCATCAGTCCCGCGCGCGCCGCGAGTCTTTTGATGATTCGCGCCACGCTTTGATCGGTGAGACGATCGAGCGTGAGCTTGTTTCCCTTCGTGACGCGCCGGAACAGCGCATCCTGCTCGATGCCGGCCATGGCCATCCAATCAAGCACCGCTTGCACCGGGCAGTAGGGCGAGTCAGGTACCCGCGGAATAGCAATGGTTTGCCCTTGCGCCTCTTGGTCGGTTTTTGATTTGGCGATGGTCACGACGAACCCTTCGTCACTCAATTTTAGATGTGCCACATCGAGCGCGACGAGCTCGGAACGCCGCAACGCCCCAGCAAAGCCGAGTAACAGCAGCGCCCGATCGCGCTGACCCTGGTAGGTGGCCGTGTCGCACGTATCGACCATCTTTTTGATTTGCTCATCGACCGCCGCTTCTTTCTTGACGATCCCGCGGGTGGAGAGCCGCCGGATGCCCCGCATGACCTCTTGGATTTCCACCGCGTTGTGCGGCGACACGACCCGCGCGCCCAAGTGCATCAACCGAATCGCCGCCAACCGCCGGTTGAGCGTCGACGGCGCCGTCCCGTTTTTGGCTTCGGCGGCTAGAAACATCGCGACCGTCGCGGGCGCCGCCGGCAACGCCGCCAAATCCATGGTTTGACACCAAGCGCAAAAAATCCGCCAGTCCGATTCGTAGGCGCGCCAAGTCGAGGCGGCGCGGCTCGCGGTCGCGAACACCTCGGCGTCGGCCGCGGCTTCTTGGATCGCAACCGACGGGAGGGTCGGGAGGGCCTCAGCGAGCTCGGTGGTTTTGGGGTCTTCTGGGTTCATCGCAGCGCAAAATATACCCGTTTTTTACGACCGAGAAGGATCATTATCAGTCGTAAAGTGGGATTTTGACCGCTTTTAGCCGCTGCGGGAGCCTGGACGCCCCCGGCCGAGGGGGTCCGGGGCCCGGGGGCTCCTCCTTGGGCACCAAATCCACGCAATCTGCCCCGTTGAGTAGCCCAAAACCGCGTTTTAGCGTTCGGCGATCCGTCGGACGCTCGATCTCGCGGCGAATTAATAGTAGGATATTGATAAATAGTAGCAGAATAGCTACTATTACTACTCCTTCTACTATTATTCGACCGCGGCGGAACCCATGGACATCAAACCGGACGTTCGAGATCGGATTTTGGCGGCCGCCAATCAGCTGTATGAGCAGAATGGCCGGCGCGACCTGCCGACCCTGGATTCGGTACGCAAGCTCTCGCGCACCAACATGGCCGACGCCAGTGCCGTGATGAAGGAATGGCGCCGACTGCAGACGGCGAGCGCCGCGACCGCGGTGGTACCCGTGCCCGACCGGGTGCAGCACGCCGCGAGTACCGCGGTGGCGGCGTTGTGGGCGGAGGCCCAGGAGTTGGCGAACGAATCCTTAAATGTCGCGCAGGCGGCGTGGGAAACCGAGCGCGCGGAAGCGGAAAAGCAGCGCGTCGAATTGTCGGGGGCGTTTGATGCCCAAGGCGCCGAGCTCGAGTCGCTGCGAGCCAAAGTGAGCGAGCTACAGGAGAACGCCGTCAAGGCGGCCGCCGCCGCCGATCACGACCGCCAAGAAGCGCAAGTCAAACTAGCCGCCCTCAGCGACGCGGCCCATACGGCGACTGCACGCGCCGAGGAAATTACGAAACGTGCCGAGGATTTGAAAACCGCGCTCGAGGAAGCCCAAGCAGCGCTACGCGGCCAGAGCGCCGAAATGACCAAAGAACGGGAGCAGCATACCCAAGTTCGCGCGCGGCTGGAGGCGTTGACCCCCGAGCACGCCACGGCAATTTCGCAGGTGGCTCAGCTGACGGCGGACCTTGCCGCCGAGCGAGAGCATGCTCACGCGGCGCGCTCTCGGTTAGACGCCCTCACCCCGGAACTCGCGACCTTGAAGGCGCGGGCGGATGCACAGAGCGCCGCGCAACTGGATCTCACCGAACGGCTCAAACACGCGGAAAGCCAACTCGCCGAGGCCCGGGCCGCCGCCGCCACGGCCCGCGAGGACGCCGCCCACTTACGCGGTCAAGCCGGGACGTTGAGCCAACAAAACGCCGAGCTGTTGCTGGCGCTCAAAGCCCGCGACGGGCGCGGCAAGACACCGCCATGAGTCAACAACTCAACACCGCGAGCCGCTGCAACACCACCGCCTGGATCACGCTGCGCTGGACCCGCGGTACCCGGTATTATCGGGTGCATCTCGAGCAGGACCTCTGGGACGCGTGGTTGCTGACGCACGTGAACGGACGCATTGGCACCCCGCTGGGTCGCGCGCGCGCCCTCCCCTCGGCTACTTTGGAAGCAGCGTTGCTCACGTTGGCGGCGGTCGCCAAACGCCGGCGCCAACGCGGTTATGATTTCAGCCCTCGCATGTAATGCGATTGAAGGAGCCAACGACGATGAACACGATCTCGACGGTACTCGACCTCTTGAAACGCCAAGCCGAACTGGAAGAAGGTTTGCGCCAACCCGGCGGCAACCGCGTCACCGAGGAAGGCGAAATTTACGCCTTGCGCGAGCGCCTGCAACACTACCCGCACGCGGTGACGGCGATCCTGCAGGCGGCGCGTTCCTTGAATCGCCCCGTGGAGGCGCTCCGGCCGCAGGATATCAGCCGTCTAGTCTAAGAAGCGTACGGGTCCGACCCGCCGTCAGATAGCGCTAAAACTCCCCGAAAGCAACTATTGGACGGACGCTCAATCTGGGTGGGAAGCGACGAAAGACCGATTGCCGGGTGAACGGCACCACCTTTTGACATACTTCGACTCATAAGGAAAATTATGGCAAGCGCCGATCAAATTAAAGCCTTGTTGCGGTCCTTTGTCGATCGCGACGATGCCCAATTCCTGTCCATTGCGATGCAGGTCGCTGCGTATGAAGCGAAGCGAGGGCATGGCAAGCTTGCCGAAGAGATCAAGGAGATGATCGACGCCGCGAAGAATCAGCGACCAGGCCGCGAACTACTCGGGCGGGATCCGACGCCGATCAGCAAACCGCGTGGCGAGCTCGCCAATCTCGTTGCAGTTTCCTATCCGCGCGACACCCTGGCCCGAATGGTGACCAGCGACTCCGTTAGGGAGCGCTTGCTGCGAATCATACGAGAACAGCGCCATTTTCAGCGGCTTCGTGAACATGGCCTCGCTCCAAGGAGGCGCCTGTTGCTCACCGGCCCTCCGGGAACGGGGAAGACCCTCACGGCCTCCGTACTCGCAGGGGAGCTTGGGCTGCCATTGTTTCTGGTGAGGCTCGAGGTGCTCATTTCAAAGTTCTTAGGCGAGACTGCAGCCAAACTGCGGTTGATATTCGATGCTGTTCGCGACACGCGAGGCGTATACCTTTTCGACGAATTTGACGCAATCGCGTCCCAACGCGGCATGTCGAACGAAGTGGGCGAAATCCGTCGGGTTCTCAATAGCTTTCTGCAGTTCATCGAGCACAATGACTCCCACAGCCTCATTGTCGCCGCGACCAATCACCCCGAGCTTCTGGACCACGCGGTCTATCGTCGATTCGATGACATTATCGAATACGATCTGCCGACGCCCAGCCAAGTGGCAGATACGCTCAAGGGACGAGTGCGCGACTTTGCTGGCCCCGATGTGGAGTGGAGCGCCTTAGGAGTGGCCGCCTGCGGATTGAGCTACGCAGAGATCACGCGCGCGGCGGACGAGGCGATGAAGGACGCAATCATTGGTGACCGAACCGCCGTGTCTCAGGCGGAACTTCAAGTGGCATTGGCGGAGCGTCTCGCCATGCGCCCTGCGGGCGCCGCGCGCGCGGCCCAGACTTAACCCGGAAGCGGCACCCTCACACTCGTGGCCGATCTCAAGCACCTTGGCATTGATGCCTTTCGTGACGCCGAGCGTTTCCGACCGCGCCAAACCCCTCGTGAAATTCCGAAGATTAAACAGCGACAACGAAAGAAGCACGGCGATGCGATTCTGGCGCAAATTCAGCGCCTATCTCCCACAGCGGCTGAGCTGGTCGAGGAGCGCCGCGAATTCGCCGCCGACTTGCCGGATGGCATGTACCTCGTCATCGAGAGCGAGCCGGGTTTCGACCTTAAAGCTGAGAGCCTCGATCGAACATCCGACGGGATAGAGTTGCTCTCGCTTCACCAGGAAGGCAAACGCACGCTCGCTACCGTGTTCGTTCCGGAAGGTGGCTTGGCGAAACTGGAGCGGTTGGTCGAAGCCTACCTGACCAAGGACACCGTCCATACGGAAACCGGACGGCGCACGCCCCGAAACAATGAGCTGATCGCCAACATTCGAAGTATTCGGCGTGCCGTGCTGAGATCACTTTGGACGGATGATCCGGCATTGCTGCCAACCCACGACGATGAAAACATCTGGTGGGAGGTGTGGCTTCGTGTGGGTGACGATCGCGAGGCCTTGCGTACGCAGTTTCGCGGCCACGCCGAAGCGCTCGGCCTGACGCTATCCCGGACCGAGATCCGCTTTCCCGATCGTACCGTACTCGCGGTGCGAGGGAATCGGGAGCAGCTGACGCGCTCGGTGACGCTGCTGAATTGCATCGCTGAACTTCGCCGGCTCAAGGAAACCGCTGACCTGGTCGTCGGATTACCCCCCGCCGCCCAGTGGATGCTGACGGATGAGCTGCTCCGACGTGTGCAACCCCCTGTGCACGGTGCGCCGGTCGTGTGCGTAATCGACACGGGAATGAGTACGCATCCGCTGTTGTCGCCAGCGCTCGACCCCGCAGACTGCCATACCGTGAATCCCGCCTGGAGATCCGACGACACATTCGGACATGGGACCCAGATGGGCGGGCTCGCCCTCTATGGAGATCTCTGCGAGGTATTTGCCACCGGTGGGCCTATTGCGCTGACGCACCGCCTCGAGTCAGTGAAGGTGTTGCGCGAGAACGGCGATAACGCCGGAGAACTCTATGGCGCGCTGACGCGCGAAACCATGGCTCGACCCGTGGTCGCCAAGCCGCGGGCCGATCGGCTGTTTTGTCTCGCGATCGGATCAAAGAAAGACCGCCTGCGCGGCCGCCCGTCAGCCTGGTCGGCCGCTATCGATCGTCTGACTTCGGGCGCCGAGGACGCTGAACGTCGCTTGGTGGTTCTGGCCGCCGGCAATGTTGAGGAGAGCGATCAGGCGGGCTACCCCGCCGTAAACGCGGTCGATAACGTTCACGATCCGGCCCAAGCGTGGAATGCGCTGACCGTGGGGGCCGTGACATTTAAGCAAGAGATCGACCTGCGCGAATACCCGGATTTCAAGCCGCTTGCGCCCATCGGCGGCTTGAGTCCCTATAGCTGTTCATCCGTTGGTTGGGATAAAGCGTGGCCGACCAAGCCGGACATCGTGTTTGAGGGGGGCAATCGAGCGTTGCGCTCCGACGGCGATACGGATTCGCTGAGGTCCTTAGACCTGCTTACGATCGATCATCGTCCGGCGGTTCGCCCGTTCGATTCGATGTGGGGGACGAGCGCGGCCGCGGCGCTCGCTTCGCGCATGGCCGCTGCTATCAAGGCTAACTATCCAGAATACTGGCCTGAGACCGTGCGGGGTCTGTTGGTGCACTCGGCACGATGGACCGAGTCGATGGTCAGCATGTTCGCGCCGAAGGCATCCCGAAAACGGGACATCGAACATCTACTTCGTCACTGCGGCTACGGCCTTCCTTCGGAGCAGCGTGCACTGTGGAGTGCCGGAAATGCCCTCACACTGATTTCCCAACAGGAACTGCAGCCCTTTGAAGGTGTACTTGCGAAAAGCGGCACCGGCCGAGTGGAGCGGGCGCGGTCCCGCGACGTCCATCTGTATTCTTTGCCGTGGCCCATCGCGGAACTCGAGAGCCTGGGCGCCGCCGACGTCGAGATGCGTGTGACGCTCTCCTATTTCATTGAGCCCAATCCGTCGGAGCGCGGCCGATTTCGACGGTATCGCTATGAATCGCACGGTCTGCGGTTCGCAGTGAAGAAACCGCTGGAAAGTGAAGCGGCGTTTCGAATGCGCATTGCCGATTTTGCTCGCGCGGAAGAGGAAGGCCAGGTCGTGGACGCGCAAGACGACGGGTGGGTCATCGGCCCCCAGCTGCGCCATCGGGGATCCTTGCACACAGAAATCTGGCGCGGATCGGCCACCGATCTGGCGGCGCGCGGGGGCATCGCTATATATCCGACACTCGGGTGGTGGCGCGAACAGCTGCGTCACGGCAAATGCGACGGGATCGTTCGGTATTCACTAATCGTCTCGATCGAGACCGACGCGAGGGACGTTGACCTCTACGCCCCCGTCGCGGCGGTCATCGAGCAGAAGGTGGCTGTGCGCGTATGACCAGTGTTCCGGGCCCGGTATCGGCGCGAAGCCCTCCCGGTTCTAAGCAATCTACCTTGGCTGCCCCGTTATCCGACCCGAATCGGCGATCGGTTGGGCCTCGAGGACATCGCCCAGCATTCAATCGAGCTGCGGCGTGGATCAAGATGCCGGAGGACGACGCGGCGGAAGTCCGCGGGCAGTCAATTCGGGTTCGCTTTTTTGGGGCCCGATGCGACGGCCCAAAGGGCACAATCCGTGAGCCTGGCTACGATCCACGAGATTCTTTGTCCGAGCCTGTAAGGAATTCGTTCGATGCATTGCAGATCTCAACGACATGTAGGTGTCCGAATTGTTCCCTGAGTCGGCGCCACCACCGACGACCCTGTATCACTACACTACTCTGACCGGCGTGTGCGGTATCGTGAGCGCCCGCCGTTTGTGGGCGACAAGCATTCGGCATCTCAATGATGCTACTGAGTTTATCTACGCTCATCGTGTATTACGAGACGTCTTGGAGACCGAGGCACGAGGGACGCACGGGGGAATGACTGCCGCTATCGAGTTCATGGTGAGCTATCTCGATGTCACCCAAACATGGGTAGCTTCGAGTTTCATGGGTAAATTCGGCACCACCTATGTCGTCTCATTGTCGAGCGAGCCGGATAAGCTGAGTCAGTGGCGGGCCTATTGTGCGGGAGGGGGGTATGCGCTTGGTTTTCGTATCGAGGCACTAAGAGCGATCGAGAAACACCATGGGTTCCGGCTGGTTCAATGCTCCTACGATCAGACCCAGCATGTGGCAGAAGCCACAGCAATCGCCGGACGCGTGATGAGCGCTATCGATCAATTGCCTTCAAACATCCTTCCGGAAATCGCGCCTGGCGGTGCACATGCACCGCGCGCCATCCAGTCGTGGCTTTTCCCAATTCGGCAGCGGATGACGGAAGAGCTTTTGCAGCGCGCCGCGGTGTGGAAGCATCCAGCGTTTGTGGAGGAGGCGGAGTGGCGGCTCGTTTCCGAACAACAGCTCGAGCGAGTTGTCCAATTTCGGGCTGGTCGGTCGGCGATCATCCCGTATGTTGAAATCCCGCTAAGCGAAATGGAAGAGACCGAGATTAGCAACATGACGACAGTGTTGAACCAGATCCATGTCGGACCCTGTCCGGAACCAGAACTCGCCGTAGGCAGTGCGCAGCACATGCTTGAAGCGCACAAAATGAGTTGTCCGCAATTCACGCTATCATCGATACCGTATCGGCATTGGTAGTTCATGAGTGACAGTATGAAGCCCGCTACAGTATGGACAGGACCAGTTCGGCCAAAGGATTATTCTAATCGGTGTTGCCCAGATCACGATTCCGAACGCCTGCGTAGGGTGGCTTCGCATGCGGTGTATGAGGCCATTTGAGAGGTGGCCGGTACAACCCCATTGCCGTCGTGGATCGGACCGATGCGGAAAAGCGGATCGTCGAAGTATTTCGCGCCGACGTTCAGTCGCCCGGTGCAGGCCGCGTTGTCGTTGATCCAGGAGTTACTCGGTGGCGGCCGGCGCCCTCGTACGGCAAAAAACATTTCGGCCGGGCGCCGAGCGACGGCTGCGCGCGATCACCGCCATAGAAATGCACGTGCGGGATCGGCTCGCGACCTATGCGCCGAATACCCAGCGCGCCCTCAAAGCCGACTGGACGATCTGGCACACCTGGTGTGGCGATCCGCGCAATCATGACGATGGCGAACCGCGAAGCTCGTTTCCGATCACGCCGGCGGTGCTGATCGAATTTATAAAGGCGCACTCGCCCGGCGAAGTGCGCGCCGCCGACGGCACGCGCAGCGTCGATGAGCGCTTGACGCACCGGCGGGTGAAATCCGCGAGAACAATCCAGCGATACGTGGCGTCGCTGCGCGCCCTGCTCCGCTCGGCCGGCTATAAGGATGATCCAACGGCGAATGCCGATCTCGAGGCCACCCTGCGCCTCGTGATGCGCGGCCGAACTCGCGCGCGGCCAAAAAAACCCGTAAGACTGGCGCAGATTGAGGAAGTTCTGGCTCTCGAGCCGTTCACCCTCCGCGACAAACGCGATCGCGCCATGCTCGCTATCGCGTACTCGGCGATGCTGCGACGTTCCGAACTCGTGGCACTCGAGGTCCGGGATCTCGCCTTCGATCCCGACGGTTCTGGCACCGCGACGGTCAAGTTCTCAAAGACCGACCAGGACGGTGAAGGACATGTGCGGTATCTCGCCCCCTTTGCTGTGATCGCTCTCAAGGACTGGCTCGATGAGGCCAAGATCGACGAGGGTCATCTATTCCGAGCCGTATTGCCCTCGGGGACCATTGCGGCGAGTCCGCTCACCGATCATGAGGTCGCCCGGATCTTCAAGCGGCTCGCTGGACGAGTCGACGCCGGTGGCCTCGGGGTCACCGGAATTGCCGGCCACTCCACGCGGATCGGCGCCGCCCATGATTTGGTCGAGGCCGGTTTTGATGTGGCCGCGATCGCGAATGCCGGCGGTTGGAAAAGCCTCATGATGCCGAACTACTACACCCGCGAACTACGTGCTAAACAGTCGGCAATGGCACAACTCATGCGGCGCCGGGAGAAGCAGAAATAATCATGTTCAAAATCACCGCAGCCTATCGATCTCAGTTACCGATCGCTGCGGCAGGTTTTTGGACATTGAGTTCCCGGCAACCTTCATGACGGACAACCCTATGTCAGACCAACCCGACAATCTCCGTGCGATCATCTTATCCGTCATTGAGGCGCAGAAGCCGCGCGACGCCACAAGTAGTTCGCTGCAGTCAGGGTCGGTTCTCGATGCGTGTGCGCGCCAGTGCAACGCGCGACAAAAGGGCTTGGAGGAAGAGCTCCTGACTCAGTTTTACGAACTATTTCGCACTGGTTATCTCGCGTGGGGCCTCAATCTAAGCAATCCTGACGCACCGTTTTTTCACATCACAGGGAGAGGCATCGCTGCTTTAGCGAACCGCACCCGTGATCCTGGCAATCCCGCCGGATACTTTGCGTATCTATCGTCGATTACGACGCTCAATCCCGTAGCGATGTCTTACTTACGAGAGGGTGTTGATTGCTATTGCGCCGGATTCATCAAGGCGGCGGCGGTCATGACCGGTGGTGCGGCCGAGAGCTTGACCCTTGCGCTTCGAGATACTTGTGTGGCGAGGCTCAATTCCGTAGGGAAGGCGACGCCGCGGTCGCTCAACGATTGGCGAATTCGCACCGTTGCCGAAGCCCTCCACCATTTGCTGAATCAACACGCAGAGGACTTCCCACAGAAACTGCGCGAGGATTTCCAAGCGTATTGGTCAGGCCTTGTTCACCAAATTCGCGTAGTAAGAAATGATGCGGGTCACCCGCTCAGTGTTGCGCCTGTGACCGAGGGTTCGGTGCATGGGCAGCTGCTTATGTTTCCTGAACTGGCTAAACTGACAACAGCATTGGAGGCGTGGGCGTCTGCCAATATGTAGACGCGGACGCGAGCGGCAGGGCGACGACCGCATAGACCGCATGGGGTGAGTGGTGCTCGATTCAAGCGTGGCCGCGATGGTCGAGCGATGCGATACGCTGCGTGAAAGAGTACGAATCACGTTGAAAGGAGAATGGACAACGCATTTTCGTTAAGCCTTCAGTCACTTTCGTGCACGACGGCCACAGACAGGAAACGGTTCAAGCAAGTCTCGAGCTTGAGGCGGTCAATCGGCTTGGAGACGAAACCATCCATCCCTGCGGCGATGCATCGTTCCTCATCGCCCTTCATGGCGTTCGCCGTCAGCGCGACGATCGGGATTCGGCATCTGCCGTTCTCTAGCCTGCGAATTTCACGGGTCGTCTCAAACCCATCCACATGCGGCATTTGGCAATCCATCAAGATAAGATCGAAGTTTCCGCTTTGCCAGGCGCTGAGGGCCGCCCGACCGTCTGCGACTATCTCAACCTGATATTCGAGCTTCTCTAAGAGCCTTAACGCGACTTTCTGATTGACGATGTTGTCCTCAGCCAACAAGATTTGGTTGCGGCTGCCTCGACGCTGTGCCGGCAGTGCCTGCTGCGTTATTATGGGCTGACTCTTGAGATGCCAAGACTCGGCCGGGTGAGTGAGAGCCTGCACCAGACACGCTGTCAGATCGCGCCGCGCAACGGGTTTCAGCAGAAAACCCGCAAATCCGATGTCCCCGAACATCTGATAGTCGCCACGCTGCGCGGACGAAGTGAGCAATATCAAGCGCGTAGATTTTATGCTTTCATCTTGGATGATCATGCGCCCGAGATCTACGCCATCACAACCGGGCATCTGGTGGTCGAGCAGGGCCGCGTCATACGGACGCAGAGCGGCACTCGCTTGGCGTAGGAGCGCGAGCGCCTCATTCGCGGATGCTGCGGCGACCGGTTCAATCCCGCACAGAAGGAGCTGTCCCATCAGGATCTTTCGGTTCGTCAGATTATCATCCACCACGAGTACGCGCCGCCCTGCGATCGACTTGGGCGCCTCGTAGACCACTCGAACATCACCGGCCACGGGTGCTAAATGGGCAGTAAACCAGAAAAGCGAGCCCACGCCTTCTTTGCTCTCCAGGCCGGTTTCGCCTCCCATGAGCTCCACGATGCGCTTCACTATCGAAAGGCCCAAGCCGCTACCCCCGAACTGTCGGGTTGTCGAGGAGTCCACCTGCGAAAATGGCGTGAATAGAGCCTTGAACCGATCGGCCGGAATTCCGATGCCGGTGTCGCGCACCTCGCATCGTACCCGGGTTCCACTCGCATCGGTCTCCAGAACCTTGATTTCCAGCGATACTTCTCCCGTGGACGTAAATTTGATCGCGTTACACACAAGATTCAAGATCACCTGACGGAATCGGCTAGGATCGCCCTCTACCCGTGCAGGCAGCGTCGCATCGATCAACACGGTCAGCTCCAAGCCTTTCGCATGGGCCTGAATCGAGAGCAGGCGGGCCACATCCTCGAAGATGTCGCGCAAATCAAACTCGATCGCCTCGAGCGCGAGCTTCCCCGCCTCCACTTTGGAGAAATCGAGAATGTCATTTATTATTGTGAGGAGCGCCGTGCCGCTGTCGCGAATGCTCTCGGCATAATCCCGTTGCATGGAATCCAATCCGGTATCGAGGAGCAACTCCGCCATACCGAGCACACCGTTCATTGGCGTCCGGATTTCATGGCTCATATTCGCTAAGAATTCGCTCTTGGCGAGATTCGCGGATTCAGCAGCCTCCTTCGCGCGTGTGGTCTCGACCCCGGCGGCATTCAATTGTTCCAGATGATCGACAAGCTCGCTGCGCGATTGCGCGACCCGTTCGACCATCCGATCGAATTCACGCGCGAGAGCGCCTATTTCGTCCTGGCCTCGAAAATCGAGCCTGGCAGTGAGATCTTTCCCATCTCCGATCGCCACTGCGTGACCGGTCATGCGCGCCAGAGGCGTAAGCACCAGGCGATTCAATAGAACGACGAGAAGAGCGAGCACGATGATGGCGGTGCCGATCAGGTAGGCGGATGCGTACATCACGGCGGAGCGGCCGCGTGCGGTGATTCTTCGCGGTATGTCGACTCTAAGGGTTAAGGCCGGCCTGCCGTAAACATCCTCGAATGATCGATATACTTGAGTCGTGTCACTGGTCTCGACCACACGATCCGGACCTTTGAATCTGCCTGTGGTGTCCATCGACACCATGGCCTGCGCCTGAGATCCGATCTGCTCCACCTCCGCTGAGGAGAGCAGCCGTCCCAAGATCACCATACCGCGCGCCGGCCCGCCCTCGTTTCCATCAAGAATCGCCGAAGCCGCAATCATCATGACGCCGCGATTCGTCTGCAGTAGTCCCTTGGCCGGACGGCCTGCGACTAAGTTTGCGCGCCACGGGAAGTCAGCCGGCAGCGCCTTGCGATGGATCAGATCTACATCGAGAGGCCTATTGCCATTGAGGTCGAAGCTATCCGCCAGTACGAAGTTTCCGCTCGTATCGATGATCAGCATCATGCTGACCTCAAGCTGTTTCAATGTGGTGGCTGTCATATTGGTCGTGATGAACGCCCGACTGTGATCCTGCACAAACGAATACGTTTCAGCCCAATTGCCCCACCCGGCCGCCGATACGCCCAAGCCTTTCAACCTGAGGTCCAAAGCATAGTTGACGCGCCGAACCGCCGTTCTAGCGTCCTCCCGTTCTAGTTCGGTGAAACTGGGTTGAAGTATGTGGCTGTTTACATAGATCTCGACAACGCCAAGCACCACAAAGAGCGAGGCAATGAGCGCGATCACTTTCGACCGGATCTTCATCGTTTGAATTTACGGAACTTCTTCCAAATGGACTCCGCTGAGTGTCCCACGTTTGACTAAACGTACCGGAGATGTCCCTATATGTGATGGACATCACAACGGGTAAGGACGTTTAAGACCCAGGCAAACCAAAGCATACCAAGGGCGCGCGAGTTAGGGGCCCGACGGGAGTGCCTTATGCCAGTCCGGCCGTTACGACCGGTGACGCACCGCGTGTGGTTGTACCGAGCACCTGCATATCGCACCAGCTGCGTAGCTCAGACCGCCGCTGCGAGCGGACGCTTACCCCGATTGGGAGCAAGTCGGTCCGCAGGGAAACCACGGGATTGTCCGGCAGCCTCGACACGGCGATCATCGAGGATGGACGGCTGTTGTCCGGGTCTTGACGTGCAGGCGTACGTGAGTGACGCCCACATTCCGACTTCCGAGGACTTCCGGGGGTTCCGCCGCGAGGTAAAAGAATGGCGGCGCATCTACGAGGCCAATCGCCGCCACTGGGAAGCCATTTTTAAGAGGAAGATTGCACGCCGGCGCAGGCATCCCAGCAGCCATTAACTAACCACAACTGTCCAATCTTGGGCAAAGTTCGAATCGGCCTCGCGCGTACGCTCGCTCATCAACAATCTCGCCCCCGCTCTTTCTACCGTCGCAGTCGCGTCAGGCTGCCTTGCTGGAACAACATGAATGAATCAATTAAATTACACGGCAATCCGCGGCAAGTGGGGCAAGCATGGGCTGCGAAGAAAGAACTCGGCTGGCGCAAGACTACGGCACGGCTACTGCCAGATTTGCGGCAGCTGTCCGGGAACTTCAAATGAAGATAGGGACCTCGACGAGAGAGGAATATGATTGCCTTCGGCGTATTTCGGACACGGCGCGAGTGAAGTGCGAACAAGCGCGACTGACGTTGGAACAGCATGTGGCCGCCCATGACTGCTGACGCCGTTGCACAGTGCCGGTCGGCCGTCCTACCGGACGTTCACGGACTGCGAATTGAGCGGCACCGCGGCGGTAATTCGCGAGACCCGGCGCCGGTTTTGCTGGTATCAATCAAGTGGTGAATCACGCTTTGTCCCACCATCACGCGGTCACAAACGTGACCACTTCCAGGCCAAAACACTGTTCGAGTTTCACCGGAATCCGCGTTCGCGAAGTGGGTTGGCTTGACCACGATAAGGCAGGGCGCCGCTCTCGCCCCATTACGACCCTCAAATCTGGGGTTTTCTGTGTGCGCCAACGCACCGACCAGTGGCACTCGTAGGGCGTATTGTGTCCGTGTGTTACACGATTTCCTCGCGACGCACCGGGCGGTCTTGATTGATCGATGTCGACTCATCGGTGCGACGATTCCGCCCGAAACGAGCTCAAGCTGCGCACACACAAGCTAAAGGGCAGCGCCGGAATGATCGGGGCCACCAACGTCGCGCGATTTGCCGGCGCGGCGGAGAACGCGCTCTGGCAAGCTCGACCCGTAGACGGGATACTGAGCAAACTGGCAGCGGCTCTCATCACTTTACGCGAAGAAGCACAACCCTTATTGGAACGGCCATCGGGACGAACTGTCAAGACAGGCGCGACGAGTAATGATCATCCGAACATCGGCAACGCTGATCTCGAAGAACTGTGTACCTTGGTCGAGAGTCAAAATCTTGCCGCTCTCGATAAATTCAGCGCGCTATCCCCATTGCTGATCGGCGTTCTGGACGCTGCGCACTACGAGCGGCTTTCGGATGCCCTGAGTAACTTGGATTTCCGGCTCGGCACGGAGCTGTTGCGCGTTGCGCGGAGTTCCTTCGGTCGGCAACAACCGAAGAGAATTCAGCGTCGGTTAGCCAAACACTAGGTACACACCATTCCGC
>Ga0307516_10000056_pt1 | contig 122840 bp, 139 predicted proteins | sample 19_EM_MG_FD_203310 | JGI IMG/M metagenome (GOLD analysis project Ga0307516, IMG submission 203310) | Populus trichocarpa ectomycorrhiza microbial communities from riparian zone in the Pacific Northwest, United States - 19_EM | ecosystem: Host-associated > Plants > Roots > Unclassified... | reverse complement strand
GCGATTTCGACGAACTGCGCTATGGCCAGTTCATGCCTTACCCGTTGCTCGGACTGGGTTCCCTGTCGCAGTTCGACCCGAGCCGCGTCCCTCCGGGCAAGGCCATTCTGCATTTGTGGGATTATGTGCCTTACCTGCGCCCCGACGGGCGCAGCTGGGATGAAACGAAGCGGGAATACGCGGACCAAATGCTCGCCCATCTTTCGAAGTTCGTCGCGAACATTCCAGGCTGTGTGTTGCAGGCCCATATCGACAGCCCGGTCGACATGGAACGCACCAGCCCGAGCTTCCGGCGCGGCGATTTGCACGGCATCGCCACCGCGACGTATCAGAGCGGCGCGCATCGCCCCACGCCGGAACTTGGGGGATACACGGTGCCCGGCCTCGACCGCTTCTATTTGGTGGGTCCGTTCCAGCATCCCGGCGGCGGGGTGTTCGGCGCAGGGCGTGCCACGGCCATGAAGATGTTCGAAGCGCTCGGCTTGGACTTCGAGAAGCAAGGGCGCGTCAAATGAAACTGCACTCCACCGACGGCAGCGAACTGATGACCGTGACGGCCCTGGAGCGCGACGGCAACTCTCTGCTCATCAAGGGCAAGGTGTTCGGCGCGATGCCGATGAACGCGCGCCTTGGACCTGAGGCCACGCGCGCGGCGCTGAAGCTGCTCACGCCGCGGCTGATCCTTTTTCTGCTGACACTGCCGTTTCGCAAGGGCTGAGGGGCCCAGTTCCCGCGCGCGGAGCATCCGTGACGATCGACGCCACTTTCGACTACGTCATCGTCGGCGCAGGCACCGCCGGGTGCGTACTCGCTGCGCGCCTGTCCGAGGACCCTCACGCGCGCGTCTGTCTGATCGAAGCGGGCGGGCCGGCGCGCCACCCCTTCATCCAGGTGCCGGCGCTGGTGGGCGCGGCGATCATGCATCGCGGCCTGACCTGGGGCCTCCACACCGAGCCGCAGGCCGCACTGAACGACCGCCGCCTGCCGCTGCCGCGCGGCAAGGTGATCGGCGGCTCGGGCTCCATCAACGGCATGGCCTATCACCGCGGCCATCCGAAGGATTACGACGATTGGGCGGCCGCCGGCAATGCCGGCTGGAGCTGGAATGACGTGCTGCCCTACTTTCGTTTGTCGGAAAACAATGCCGACCGGCGCGATGCCGGGGTGCACGGCGTCGACGGACCCATCCACGTTACCTTCATCCCGAAACCCAATCGCCTGAATCAGGCTTTTCTCGACGCATTCGCGGCGCTCGGCGGCTATCGACCCTGCGATGATTTCACCGGGCTCGATCCCGAGGGCTATGGGCTCCGCCAGGGCACCATATTTCGGGGACGTCGGGATTCGAGCGCGCATGGGATGTTGATGCCGGCTCTTGGGCGTCCGAATCTTACTGTGCTCACCCGGACCGCGGTCACCGGCATCCGCATCGAGGCGGGCCGCGCCACCGGCGTGGACATCTCCGGCGCCGACGGGCGGCGGCATTCGGTGCGGGCATCGCGCGAAGTCCTGCTGTGCGCCGGTGCGGTTCACTCGCCGCAGCTGCTGATGCTGTCGGGTATCGGCCCGGCAGAGCACTTGGAATCGCTGGGTATCCGGGTAAAGACCGACCTTGGCGGTGTCGGTGCGAACTATCACGACCACCCGGCCGTACCCCTCGCCCTGGAGATGCGCGATACCACCTCCTACGGGCTATCTTGGCGGACGTTGCCGCGTGCGTCATGGAATCTCGCGGAATATGCACTGACGCGCCGTGGCCCGCTGGCGAGCAATGTGTTTGAGTCGACCGCATTCATTCGAAGCGACGCGGGCACCGACCGCCCGGATATCCAGATCGCATTTCAGCCGGCGCGCCGCAACCCCAACACCTTTCCGCTGCCCCTGGGCCACGGCTTCGCCCTGAGCGCCGTGAATCTCTACCCGCGCAGCCGCGGCGAGGTCCGGCTCGCCAGCAGCGACGCGCGGGTCGCTCCGCGGGTGAATCCGAACATACTGGCCGACCCGCAAGACGGTGCCCCGCTGCTGCGCGGCCTGCGTCTTGCCCGGCAGCTCTGTGATACACCTGCTTTTACACCCTATGAAGCCACCGAAGTGCGCCCCGGCCGCGGCATCCGAAGCGATGCCGAGCTGCTCGCCTATCTGCGCGAGGCGACCGCCACCGCCCATCATCCGGTGGGAAGCTGCCGCATGGGCATCGACGAGCTGGCCGTGGTGGACCCGAAACTGCGTGTCCGCGGGATCGATGCACTGCGGGTAGTGGACGGCGCAGTTTTTCCATGTATTGTCGGCGGTAACACGAATGCACCGATCGTGATGGTGGCAGAAAAGGCCGCCGATATGATCACGGCGCATAACAACGGGGGCAGGCATGGCGGCTGAACATATCCGGCACTGGCGCGTAGGCGATGTCGACATCGCCCGCATCGTGGAAGTCTACGGCTTCGAAGATGACATCAGCATGCTGCTGCCCGACGCCACGCCGCAGTACGTGCAGCAGTTTGGATGGCTGGTGCCGCGCTTCGCGACGCCCGATGGCCGCATGATCATCTCCTTCCAGTGCTTCGTGTTGCGCTCGAAGGGCCGGGTAGCCATGATCGACACCTGCATCGGTAACGACCGGAAGCGCGAGTTCGAGGTGTTCTGCAACATGAAGAACACCTTCCTGGAAGACCTGCGCAGCGCCGGATTCCCCGCCGGAGAGGTCACCGATGTGCTATGCACGCATCTACACTTCGATCACGTGGGCTGGAATACCCGGCTCGTCGATGGGAAATGGGTGCCGACCTTCCCGCGGGCGCGATACCTCTTCGGCCGGCGCGAATGGCAGCACTGGAAGCACCTGCGCGACACCAACGGCTATCACCACATGGACCATTTGCTGGACTCGATCGACCCGATCGTCGCCGCCGGACTGGAGGAACTCATCGATGCGGACTTCCGCCTCACCGAGGAGGTCTCGCTCATGGCGACTCCAGGCCACACCCCGGGCCATGTCAGCGTGCTGATTGAGTCGCGCGGCGAGCGGGCCGTCATTACCGGCGATCTGATGCATAACCCGATCCAGATCGCTGTGCCCGCCACCGAAGCGCGCTTCGACATGGACAAGCCCCAGGCCGCGCGCACGCGCTGCGACTTCGTGCAGCGCTTCTGCAGTACCGGCACACTCGTCATCGGCAGCCACTTCGCAGAGCCTACCGCGGGTCGGATCGTGCCCGACGGCAAGGCGTGGAAACTCGAGGTTTGAGCGACATGCCGGCCTACCCCGATCTGTCCGGTCAGCACGTCTTCATCACCGGCGCCGCACGCGGCCTGGGCCGGTCGGTGGCGGAGAAACTCGCCAGTTGCGGCGCTACAGTGGCCGTGACGGACATCGATGCCGGCGGCTGCGACGAGGTCGCGAAGGGCATTTGCGCCGCGGGCGGCGCAGCACTCGCGTATGTGGTCGATGTCGCCGTACGCGATGAATTCATGCAGGCCGCCGCGCGGTTTGCCGAGGCTTGCGGCCGCATCGACGCCGTGATCAACAACGCGATGCTGCTGCGCTACGAGGCGGTGGAGAAAATCACGCCGGAGACGCTCAACCGCATGACCTCGATCGGCATCAACGGCAGCGTCTGGGGCGCGCAGGCGCTGCTGGCGCACTACGATGCGGCCCGCGGCGGCGCCATCGTCAACATGGCCTCACCCGTGGCCGAGAAGGGTTTTCCCAACACGGCGGCCTACAGCCTCGTGAAGGGCGCCATCGTCACGCTCACCAAGGTTCTGGCCGCCGAACTCGGCCCGCGCAACGTGCGCGTCAACGCCATCGCACCGGGCTCGGTGCCCACGCCGGGCGCACTGGGGCTCAACACCAAGGCCGAATACGAACGGCGCTTGAGCTCCATTCCGTTGCGGCGGCTGGGCCGCGAACAGGACAACGCCGAGGCCTGCGCATTTCTGCTGAGCAGCGCGGCATCGTTCATCAACGGTGAGATTCTGCATGTCGATGGCGGCATAGCAGCCGCCGGGTAACTAGAGGCGGCGGGATCCGCCGCCGCAAGGTAAATAAATGCCCAAGGCAATTCCCGAGTTCGATACCGATCCGTTCTCGCGCGAATCGGTCGTGAACGCGCGTGTCATCGACGATCGGCTGCGCGAGATGGCGCCCGTCGTCAAGCTGCCGCGTGAAAACATCACCATGCTCGCACGCCACGAACACGTGGCCGCCGGCCTCAAGGACTGGAAGAGTTTCTCGTCCACCTCGCGCCCCTGGCACGACCCGAATTCCGTGCGCCCCGAACTGCTGCTCACCGACGATCCGCCCAAACACACGCGCGTCCGCGCGGTGGTGGCGAATGCGCTCTCGCCGCGGGCCTTGGCGCATATGGCCGAAGCTTTCCGCCGCGATGCGAGGAGCATCATCGACGGTCTGCGCTCGCGCGAAGATCAGACCATCGACGCGGTCGACGACATCACCCAGCCGTTCGTCTACAAGGTGCTGCCCGATCTGATCGGTCTGCCGCTCGAGGGGCGCGAACACCTGTACGCCTTCGGCAATATGGTGTGGGCGACCATGGGGCCGATGAACGAGCTGTTCCATGAAGCCATGGAGAACACCGCAGCGGTCATCGCCTGGGCGAGCCAGTGCTGCAAACGCGAGAGCCTCGCCCCCGGAAGCTTGGGGCTGGCCATGTACGAAGCGGCCGATCGGGGTGAGATCACGCCGCAGGAGGCCAATCTGCTGGTGGGAATTCTGTTGTCGGCGGCCGCGGATACCACCGTGCTGACCCTTGCCAACACCATCCGCGCATTCTGCGAATTCCCGGATCAGTACCAGCTGGTGCGCTCCGATCCCTCGCTCACCCGGGCCGCGTTCGAGGAAAGCCTGCGCTGGGATTCACCTTCGCGAATGGCCGGACGCATCGCCATGAAAGATGTGGAAATCGAGGGTTTCGTGATCCCGGCGGGTGAACGCTGCGGCCTGATGTTCGCCGCCGCCAACCGCGACCCGCGCCGCTGGGACGCACCGGACCGTTTCGACGTGCGCAGAAACAACCGGGACAACCTTGGCTTTGGATATGGCGTGCATGCCTGCGTGGGCCGGGTGCTGGCGCTGCTGGAGGCGGAAGCCCTGCTCGGAGCGGTCACCGAAAGCATCGAGCAATTCCAGGCCGCCGGCGAACCTGAACCCTGGATGACCACCATCGGTCACGGGCCCATTCGCCTTCCCGTCACGGCGGTATTCGCCACGCGCTGAGCCGGAGATTCCCGGAGTATTTACGGCGCGCGTCCACTGAACTGCGCGTTTGCTGAACCGCGGGTTTACTGCGCCGCGGAAATGACCATATCCGACAGTCTCTGGAAGCGCTCGATATTGGCGTTGCTCTCCATCAAACCGGCCGAGAGAAAGGTGAACGTAAGGTCACGCTCCGGATCGACCCAGAACAGCGTGGTGCCCGCACCGTAGTTGCCGAAGGTGCCCGGCGACGCCAGCGTACCGAACATATGACGGCAGATCGCCGTGCCGCGCAACGAGAATCCCAGACCGATGTACGCCGGCATCGGATCCCAGCCGCGCTCGCGGCCCCGCGCAGCGTACAGCTCGTTGGGTTTTTCGCCGGTCCAGTTGCGGCGCGCCAAGGCCAGCGTTGCCGGCGAGAGGATACGCGCGCCGTCGAGTGCGCCGTCCTGCCGGAACATCTCCGCAAAACGGAACATGTCGGGCACCGTGGAGGCTATGCCCACCCAGGGCATTTCGGCGTGTTCTTCCTCGAAAGCTCCATTGGGTCCAAGATTGCTGTGCCCGCGATGCCCGATTGGATAGTTGCCGCGAAAATCCGGCACCACATGGCGCGGCTTCAAATCGCCGCGTAGCCCCACCGAGGTATCGTTCATCTTGAGCGGCGTCAGGATTTCATCCTGCACGATTTGGCGGTAACCGCGACGCTTGGGGTCGGTGCGACGAAGGCACTCTGCCATCAGCACGTGATTCGCCAGCGGCGAGTAGGCCACCGTGGTACAGGGAGGTTCCACGGGCCTCACCACTTCGATGACGGCGGCGATCATCTCGTCAAACCGATCGATGTACATGCCCGGCTTGACCTCGAAGATGATCGGAAAGCCCGCCTGATGAGACAGCAAGTGCCAGATCTGCACCTTCTCGCGCCCGTGTCCGCTGAACTCCGGGATCAGCTCCGATACGCTCGACGTCAGCGCGAACTGCCCCAACTCGATGGCCCGCAGCACCAGCGTATTGGTGAACGCCTTCGTGATGGAGAAGATGCTGAACACCGAGTTCCGCGCCAGCGGCCGCGTTTGCCCGGCATCGGCGGCGCCGATGGCAGCCTCCAGCGCAACCTCGCCGGCACGCGCAACCTTGATGACGGCGCCGTGATAAAGCCCTGCCTTGATATCGGCGCGGATGACATTCTGCAGCTCGGCAAGTCGTTGTTGATCCATCGCCGGCGATGCCATTGAACCCCCGCTGGTCGGTTATGTGGAAACGACCAGTATAGCCAGGGCTGCATCCCCTGCATCCTGATCTTTAACCATCCGGCAACCGGAATTGCAGGTGGGTAAAGACTTTAGGGGAATGACCCTGTAGGACCAATTAGTGTTCGCTCTCAGATTGAACCAACCATGCGTCGATGGTGTATAAAACGGAACAGGTGTTGCCCGGACGCGACCCATTGCGGCGCGTCATCGGTAAACAGAGGGCCGCACGCGGGAATGAAATACAACAATAGTGCGATCGCGTACGAACGACGCGCGGTTTGAATCTGGCTGGATCGTTGTGGAGAACCGGGATGATTCGAAATACAACGCTGGGGAAACTACTGCCGACGCACGGCCGACGCTACCGCTTTGCAGCGGGTACGCTCGCGGCGGCAGCGTCGATGCTGATCGGATCGGCGGCGCTCGCCGATCAACTGGAGGAAATCGTCGTTACCGCGCAGAAGCGCAGCGAGAACGTCCAGAACGTGCCGATCGCGATCACGGCCTTCACCGCCGAGACGTTGCAGAGCAAGGGCCTCAACGACATTCACTCGCTGTCGAACCTGACGCCGAACGTCAACCTGGACGGCGGCGCGCCGTTCTCGGGTGACAGTTCCGTGCTGTCGGCGTCGATCCGGGGCATCGGCCAGGACGACTTCGCCTTCAATCTGGACCCGGGCGTCGGTGTTTACCTGGACGGCGTGTATCTCGCCCGCACCATCGGCGCAAACCAGAATCTCCTTGACGTGGATCGCATCGAGATCCTCAAGGGGCCGCAGGGCACGCTGTTCGGACGCAACACCATCGGCGGCGCGATCAATATCGTCACCCATACGCCGGGAACCGAGTCGAGGATAGGCGGCAGCGCGACCGTCGGCCAGTTCAACCGCCACGACATCAATTTGACTGCCGACATGCCGATCTCGAGCAACATACTGACGACGGTGAGTGTGTCGTCGCAGACCCGCGACGGATACCAGAAGACCATCCCTTTTCCAACGAGTTCCGGCATCGGCAGCGTACCGTATCAAGTCGATTCACAGAACGACTACCCGAAGGGCGACGGCAATCAGTCCTCCTCGGACAACGGCGGCCAGAACGTGCAGGCAATTCGCGGCAAGCTGCTCTGGCATATCAACGAAGCCTTGGACCTCACGTTGTCGGGCGATTATACCCATGAGAATCAGCCGGGCCTCGCGAACACGGTTCGCAGTGTCACGACCGCGAATGCGACCAGCTATATAGATCCTGCCAGCCTCTTTACGGGCGGTAGTTTTGCCGGGGTGCCCGGCGCATCGCTGCCCGTGGTGTTCGCTGCCGGTCCCGGCTCTTCGAATCTGGGCGGCACGAATCTGATGGGCAACTTCTACAACTTGTGTATTACCACGCCGGCATCCGCACTCGCCTCGGGCCAGTTCAATAACACCAACGGCCTGTGCGGACCGCTCGGCGTGGGAACCTGGAATTCGGCGACTGGCGCTTACAGGGGGAACGGCCTTGGATTCCCGGGCAGCCCGGCACTGGGCGGCGTGGGCGCCGTCGGTGTCCCGAACTCCGTTTTACAGGGCCTGATCGCCGCTTACCCGAGTGTCGCGCCATACGTCAGGCAGGGCGCCAACGGCATCGGCAGCGTGATTTATCCGGGCCAGACCCCGCGGATCTACTGGAACTTTGCAAATACCCAGACAGGCAACATCGACACGACGTACTCCAATGGTCCGAGCTTTGCGAAATCGAATTCATACGGCGGATCGGCGACGTTCGACTGGCAGATCGACCCAAACCTGAAGTTCAAGTCGATCACCGGCTGGCGCGCGATCAAATGGAGCATCGGCACGGACCTGGACGGCAGTCCCGAGTCGATGCAAGAGGTTACCGACGACCAAGGACAGCATCAGTTCTCCCAGGAGTTCCAGCTCAACGGCAAGGCGATCGACGACCGCCTGAACTATGCCGCCGGTCTGTACTACTTCACGGAGGCCGGCTACGTGCACGATTTCGTGCCGTTTGATACGGGATATCTGTATGTCTATGACTACCAAAATGACGTCAAGACGGATTCCTACGCGGGGTACGCACACCTGGATTTCAAACTGACGGAGGATTGGGGTCTGACCGCGGGTGGCCGCTATTCGGATGAGCGCAAGCACTTCATCGGTGGCCAGGGTGATCTGAATGGATTCAGCTACAAGGTGCTCGGATGCTTGGATCCGTCGGCGCCCGTAACCAATTTCCCGCAATACATGGCATTTGCAATTGCAACTCATAGTCCGACCACTGGCACTTGCCAGCAGGCACTCGGATTCCCGGATCCGACCAACCCGTTGCGCTACTTCCCAACCACGCCGGACAGCCAGAGCTGGAACGTGTTTACGCCAACCTTCGGGACGCAGTACCACATCACCCCGGACTTGATGGTCTATGCGAGCTATTCCAAGGGTTTCAAGTCGGGCGGCTGGACCACTCGCCTGTCCGCGCCGATCTCCAATCCCGCGCTAGCCCGATTCAATCCCGAGTACGACAAGACCTACGAGCTGGGCCTGAAGTCGCAGTGGTTCGAACGCCATGTGCAGGCGAACTTAGCCGTGTTCGAGAGCAAGTACGATGGCATTCAGCTAAACGTTCAACAAGGCCCGTCGCCTGTGTATCAGAACGCCGGTAATGCGACCATCAAGGGCGCGGAACTCGAGCTGCAGTCGGTGTTCGACAATGGCCTGGCATTTAATTTTTCGGCCGGCTATCTCGACGCCTACTACACCAGCCTGAACTCCTGCTTGCTCTATAATGCGAACCCCGCCACCGGCGTTTGCAGCGCCGCGAGCGGAGCGCAGTACGTCCCGGGTTTCGGCGGCTTCCACTACGGCAGCGAACTGCCGAAGACTCCGAAGACCAAGTTCAGCTTCAGCCCGACCTACGACATCCGCCTCCCCAACGAGGGGACGGTACGCCTGGAGGCCGACTACACGCACGTGGCGCACATGTTCAACGACGGTCCGAACACAGTTCTTCTGGAGAGGGCCGCGACGAATACCGTCAATGCGGGAATTCACTACATCCCGCCGGGTAAGAACTTTGAGTTCATCGTGGGTGGAACCAACTTGAGCGATGATCGGTACATTACCGTGGGTTCGGTGAACTACACCGCCGGCGAGACCGTCGCTTCCTACAATCCGCCGCGCATGTGGTATCTCACTGTCCGGGCCAAGATGCCCTAGCGAGGCGCGGCAACCGCGCGGGCCGCCGCTTCATTGATGATCGCCGCGGTCTCCTTCGGGAGATCGATCATGACGTCGTGCCCGCAGGGCAGCTCATAGGACCTACACTTGGGATCATTTCTCATGGAGCGCCCAAAACCCTGAAATAATTGGATGGGATTCTTCGTCGCGAGCACGTAACTTTTGTTCGCGATGTGCGCATGACGCCCGGTCAGTTCGATCGGTTGCGTCAATGTCCCCAACGGATGGGGGGTGCACAGGGAGTCGACCCACACCCGGTCCGCTTCGTTGACATTGAATGCCTCGGCCGGGATCGGCGGAACCGAAAACCCATTGCCTGCATTCGCGCCGTGAACCTGGGCTTCCGCGACCTCGGTTGGGAGAACATCGTGGAAGGATTTGCCGGCCGTCGGCAGGAAAGCGTCGAGATACACCAGTGCTGCTACCTGATCGCTCATCGCATCCGCGGCGCCGGTCACGACCATGCCTCCATAGGAGTGCCCGACAAGAATGATCCGCTGAAGGTCTTCCCAACGGATCATGTTGGTTATGTCGGCGATATGTGTCGATAGATTGATCGAGCGGCTGAGCAAGTGCGAACGCTCACCCAGTCCGGTCAGCGTGGGTGTATAGACCCGATACCCGCTGCCGCGCAACAGGTCGGCAACGCGCCTGTAGCACCAGCCGCCATGCCACGCGCCATGCACTAAAACGATAGTCTGCTCGTTGCGTTGTGTCATCGTGGTTCCCAAGTTTCACCGGCCGCAGGCGAACACATCACTCAGTCGCTCGCACTTTGAGCGCCAGCAGCGCCGCGGCCGACAGCAGCGAGCCCATGGCCATCATCGTGGCGACGGCCTGCAATCCGAATCCCGCCTGGAACAGATACCCCGCAATGATGGGCGCCAGCACCGCGCCCCCGCGGCCGACGCCGATCGCGAATCCGGTGCCGGTGGCGCGCACGTGTGTGGGAAAAACCTCGGCGAACAGCAGGTAGTACCCGGCAATCGCCGAGTTGATGAAGAAGCCGGCGATTGCCACCGTGAGTGCGAGCGCCGCGAGGTCGGGTGATCCTCGCCCGAACCAGACGACCATGGCGGAGGAGCCCACCAGCGTGACGATGGTGAGGGCTTTCAACCCGACGCGCGTGGCAATCAGTCCGAAGAGCGCCACTCCCGTGGCGCCCCCCACGTTCGCCCAAGTCAACACGCCAGCCGCCGCCTTGGGCGCAAAACCCATGTCGACCACCAATTTCGGCACCCACTTGATGATGAAGTAGAAGCTCGTGACATTCGCGAAATAACCGAATGTGATGAGCACCGTCGCGACGATCAAACCGGGTTTGAAGATATCCATCACCGAGCGCTGCGCCGATTCGGCGGTGGCCTCGGTCAGCACGGTTATAGAGTCGTGACCGAACCGCGTCAGAATGCGGTTGATGGCCCCCAACGCACCCGGCTTGCGCCGGCGATCCAGGAAATCCACGGATTCGGGTAGCAGGAACCAAACGATTGGAATGAACGCCGCGGTCACCCAGCCGCCGAAGATGAAGACAGCGTGCCAGGTACCGCCGCCCAGCAACCTCTGAACGATCGTGCCGCCGATCACCCCGCCGAGCGGATAGCCGATCACCATCAGGGACACGGCCAGGCTCCGCCAGCGCTGGCTGGACAATTCCGCTGCGGCGGCGTTGATCGAGGCCAGCATGCCGCCGATTCCAAGACCGGCAAGCAAGCGCCAGACCAGCAGCATCGGGACGCCGTCCGCCAAACTCGCGCCAAACATGCCGACGCTCATGGCAACAAGACAACCGAGGATGGTCGGACGCCGCCCGATCTTGTCGGCCACGCCGCCGAGCAGCGCGGAGCCCAAGCCCATGCCCACCAATTCCATCGAGAGAACCCAACCGAGCGTGGCCCTGTCCACTCCCCAGTCCTTCGCAATCCCGGGTGCAGCGAAGCTGATCGACAGGACATCGAAGCCGTCCATCGCGTTGAGGCCCACGGTGACGACAACCGCCAGCCACTGGCCCACGCTCATGGCGCCGTGATCGATGATCGATTTCGGGTCCCTACCTGGCACTCTTTTCTCCCAGCGATTCTCGCGCCTTGGCTCTCACATAGTGCCGCAGCGCATCAAGCTGTGAGTCGCTCAACTCAGCAAATCGGGGCATTCCCCGGCTGAGCAGAGTTCCATCGCGGACGATGGCCGCAAACCCCTCTGCCGACAGGAGAACCGGCGACGCACGCAGATCAGGTGCGTTCCCGCCTGCGATCGCCGCTGTGCCGTGACACAGCAAGCAGCGCACGAACTCGTGCGCGCCCACCTCGACCTTTGCAGGGTCGATCTTGAATTCCGGCGCCGCCAGCGGCTTTGCAAAGGAAGGCGTCGAGGCCGGCGGCAGGCTGGCTTTTCCATCCAGCGTAAATGTCAGCAGGCGCCTTGGATGGCCGCGCGATTCCCAGCCCCAGCGCGCCGATACGGATCCGAAGGCGGCCGTGGCGCCGTTCAGCGGGCCCGACGTGATGGTCACGTACTGACGCCCGTTGACGCTGTAGGTGATCGGCACACCTGTGACCGCCACTCCGGCATTGAAGGACCATAGATCCTTTCCAGTGTCAGCCGAGAGCGCATGAAGATGGCCGTCGGCGCGCCCCTGAATGACCAGGTTTCCCGCAGTGGCCAGGGTACCTCCTTCGGATATGCCTGGAGTCTCGATCGACCAGACTGCCTTCTGAGCGATCGGATCCCACGCCTTGAGAATGCTCTTGCCGGCATCCTTGGGAACATCCCCATCGCCGGGCGTAAAGCCCGCAAACTCCGGTGTGAGCAGCTTGGGCTTCCAATGACTCTTGTCGACTCCCTCATCGCCAAACGGCGTGGCCATTTCCAGTGTGGGCACGTACGTAAGGCCCGTCAGCGGACTGAATGATTGCGGCGTCCAATGATGCACCGCCTGGAAGCTGGGCCACAGCAGCACGTCCCTGTCCTGATAACGCGCGCCGGGAGTTTCCACCGGGCGCCCGGTAGCGAGGTCCACCCTGTCGGCCCAGGTGACCTTTCCCAATTTCTCCGCCGAAATCAGCCGGCCGTTGTTGCGGTCGATGACATAGAAGAAGCCGTTCTTTGCAGCATGCAACATCACCCGTTGCGGGTGTCCCTGGATGCTCAGGGTGGCGAGCGTCATGTCCGTGGCCGAGTCATAGTCCCAGGCATCGCCGGGCGTGGTTTGGTAGTGCCACACATAGCGGCCGGTGTCGGCGTCGACGGCCACGACCGACGCGGTGTATAGATTGTCCCCTCCCCCGGGACTGCGGATCTTCCAGTTCGAGGGCTCGGCATTTCCGGTGCCCAAGTACAGTCGATTGAGTTCCGGGTCGAACGTCATGGCATTCCAGACGTTGCCGCCGCCGCCGAATTTCCACCACTCGCCCGTCCACGTCTTCGCAGCCTGATCCATGATCTCATCCGATGCAGCGCCGTCCTTGCTGCCCGGCCTTCCCGGCACCACGTAGAAGCGCCAGATCTGCCCGCCGGTCTCGGCATCATAGGCAGTCACATAGCCGCGAAGCGGCGAGAAATCTCCTCCCGCGTTGCCGATCACGATCTTGCCGTTGAAGGCGCGCGGCGCACCGGATATGAAGGCGCCGTTTGCAGGGTCCAGGGTCTGCACGCTCCAAACCAGTTTGCCGGTCGCCGCGGCCAGCGCCAGCAATCGCCCATCCTGCGTGCCGACGTAGACCTTGTCCTTCCAGAGGGCCAATCCTCGGATACCCCAACCTGCCCGCAGCTTCTGCCCCGCTGCTTCGGGAACTTTCGGATCGTAGCGCCACAACAAGCGGCCGTCCGTGGCCCGGACCGCATGCACGATGCTGTAACCGGCTGCGAGATAGATGATGCCGCCGGCTTCCACGGGTGCAGTGATCGAATTCGTAACGTCGAGATCCAAGGACCAGGCCAACCCCAGCCGCGAGACATTGGCGTCGTTGACTTGCCGCAAGGGACTGAAACGCGACTCGCTGAAGGTGCGGCCGTAGGCCGGCCAATCCGTCCCGTCAACTTCATTTCCCAGAACGGCGTTGCCAACATCCGGTGTCCCGAGGGCGTGAGTCCACGGTCCCGGCAGTGCCGCGAACAGCACGGCAATCAGAAACGCTAACCCGCGATATCCAATCATGCGTCTCCCCCTTCGTCGTTGCGGGCGAAAGGCGTAACGCCTACAGCCGACCAGCAGTCACCTCGCGCCCAATATGCTCCGCCTGGCGCAGCACCAGTGCGACGATGGTGAGTGTGGGGTTCGCGGCGCCGGCCGTGGTCTGCACACTGCCATCTGAAATGAACAAGTTCGGCACCTCATGCGCGCGCCCGTAAGCATTGGTGACGCCCTGCCCCGGGTCGTTGCTCATGCGCGCGGTGCCCATCTGGTGCGTCGCGGGCGGTACGGAGCTCACCACCGTGCGCTTCGCGCCCACTGCCTCATAAATCTTCTGCCCCTGCCTGGTCGCATGCTTGAGCATGGCCAAATCATTCGCGTGCGGATCGCAGTGGATGTGCGCCACGGGCAGACCGTGGGAGTCCTTTTGTGTCGTCGACAGCGTGATGCGATTATCGGCGCGGGGCAGATCCTCGCCGTTGACGAGCATGCCGGCCATGTTGCGGTAGTTGTCGATGACCGAGGTGAAATCGCGCCCCCAACCGTAAGGCATTCCGATGAGCGGGAGCGTCGGCAGGTCGAGCATCGCGAGTTCCAGGTGGTAGCCGCCCACGAAGCCGCGACGCGGATCGTCGACATTCTCATCCTCAACCACGCCTGCCAGCACGGCGCCGCGCCAGAAACTCACGGGCTGATCGAAAATGCCGAACACAAAGCTCAGAACGTGATGGCAATAGTTGCGGCCCACCTGGTCGGATCCATTGGCCAGCCCGTGCTGAAAGCGTCCGGATTCTGAAAGCAGGAGCAGTCGCGCGGTCTCGATGGCGTTGCCCGCGATGCACACGATACGCGCGCGTTGGCGCTGCTCGACTCCCGCAGCGTCTCGATACACGACACCGGTGGCGCGGCCCGCATCGTCATGCTCGATTCGCGTGACGAAACATTCGGAGCGCAGGTCGAGCCTGCCGCTGGCCTCGGCCAGTGGAATTTCCGTATACAGCGTGCTCCACTTCGCGGCGGTCTTGCAGCCCTGCGTGCAGAAGCCCTGCTGAATGCAAAATCCCCGGCCGTCGCGCGCACGCGAATTGATCGCCAGATAGTTGGTGTGCACGCGTTTGTAGCCCAGGCGCCGCGCGCCGGCAGACATCACCTTGAAATTGTTCGACGCGGGCATGCCCGGATTGCCATTGCGGCGTGTGACCCCGAGCCGTTTCTCGGCCACCTGATACCAGCGTTTCAGTTCAGCATAGTCGATCGGCCAGTCGGCGAGCGAGGCCCCGGATATGTCGCCATACACAGTCCGCGCGCGCACTTCATAGGGCCGCAGGCGCGGGGTTGCGGCAGTCCAGTGCACGGTGGTGCCGCCCACCGTGCGGCAGTGCCAGGCCGGAAGGTTCGGCGAGGTTTTCACCGGATCCCAGGTGCCGCTCTGCGTGCGCGGCTCGAGCCAGGTGAGCTGGCCGAAGGCTTCGCCGGGGTTTTGAGAAAACGTCGCGGGCGATTGACGCCTGCCCGCTTCGAACAGCACCACTTTGAGGCCGCGACGCGTGAGTTCATTGGCCATGGTGCCGCCGCCGGCACCCGAACCGACAATGACGACGACGTCTGCATCGTTGAGTTCGAAACGCGGCATGGAATTACGCCCTACCCGATCGGCATCGCGCCGCTATCGGCCGGCGGCACTTCGGGAAGCCACTTCAAATCGTTGAAGCCGCGCAGCAGGTAGCCACCCTTCGAGAACGACTCACCCTCATAGCCAAAGTGCGCCCAGGCAATCGGGTTGCTATACAGCGTCATCAAGGTCTTCGTGCGCACAGATTGGAAGAATGCGCCGGATTCGATGCCCCTGAGGTGTCGGGCACGTGTTTCCTCAGGCATCAGGACAAATCCGTCGCCCAAACTCGCAATGCCGGCCTTCAGACTGGTGTGCGCCTCCATCGAACCCGCCGCGTCGCCGTCGACGGCATTGACGACCAGAGCGTAGGCGGCATCATCCAGCGTATCGTGCGGCGCGATGGTGCGGATCATGGCCAGCAACGCTGCAGCTTCCGCCGACGACAGCACCCGGAGTTCCACCGCCCAGGCACGACCGGGCAGCAGCGTAGCGAGCGGATGCCCCAAGGCAATCACCCCGGTCAGCACGCCCACCACGCGTACGAAGGAGCGGCGATCGGCACTCTGGAGCGAACCGCTATGCGTGGCGCCTGTGTTCACGTCTGGTGACTCCCCCGGGATCCGGCGTATCAATACTGGCAAAATTGTTGTTGTTGCCGCACTTCGACAGCGTCGGCACAGTGTAACTCAATCTGCGACGACGATCCGTCGCAGGGCGCCATCAGAGTTTAACCACAGTGAACAAGAACCTGCCCGCCAGCGTACCGGCCTGGAAAAACTTCATTGAGTAAGACCGCCGCCGGTCCGAATCGCTTATCCTGATTCCTGAGGTACGAGACGGATGAAGTACGAAACCAAGCTTATCTGGGTGCTGACCATCACCTTTGGCTTTGTATTCCTCGACCGAAATGCGGCCAGTTTCCTGATGCCCTTCATCGCCAATGACTTGCATTTCAACAACAGCCAAATCGGGCTCGTGGCTTCCGCGCTGTCCTTTACCTGGGCTGTCGCCGCGTTTCTGGGCGGCGCGTACTCTGATCGCACCGGCAATCGCAAGAACCTGCTGCTGATCGCCGTCGTTGCTTTTTCGCTGTGCTCGTTCGCTTCCGGGCTTGCGGTTTCATTCGTGACCTTGTTTTCGACTCGTCTGCTGATGGGCCTGGCCGAGGGTCCGATACATCCGATCTCGCAGTCATTGGTGGCAATCGAATCCACGGCCGCCCGGCGCGGCAACAACATGGGGGTGATGCAGAACTTCGGCAGCAATTTGCTGGGCTCGTTCGCTGCGCCCTTGGTTCTGGTGGCGGTCGCATCGACTTTCAACTGGCGTTGGGCCTTCTATCTGGCGGGTATTCCAGGCCTCATCATGGCGCTGCTCATTGCCAAACTTGTGCGTGAGCCCGCCTCGACGGCGACGCCTGCGCAGACTGCGGCCTCGCTCGCTGAAACGCGCATGGGCTATGCAGAGATGCTGCAGCACAGGAACATGTGGCTGTGCATGCTGATGGCCATCTTCATGGTCGCGTGGATGGTGCTGGGATGGGCCTTTCTGCCGCTGTTTTATACCAAGGTCCGGCAGATCAGCAACGGCCACATGAGCGTATTGATGAGCGTGCTGGGGCTGTCGGCCGCCTTCTTCAGCTTTGTGGTGCCGGCGCTCTCAGACCGCTTCGGACGGCGGCCTGTCATCATCATTTTCAATTTCATCGGATTGCTGGTTCCGCTCGCCGCGCTGCATTTTCAGGGTCCGCTATTCATGCTGGGTACGCTGATTTTCATTGGCTGGTCTGCCAGCGGGACCTTTCCGCTGTTCATGGCCACGGTGCCGTCGGAAACCATTCCGGCTCGCTACGTGGCGACTTCGCTCGGCATGGTGGTGGGTCTGGGCGAGATATTGGGCGGCGTCAGTGCGCCCGCAATTGCCGGCCGCGCCGCCGATCACTACGGCCTTCAGGCGCCTGTCATGATGATGGCGGGCTGCGCGGTCGTCGGCACGGTGTTGGCGTTGTTTCTGCGGGAAACGGCGCCGATCTGCGGATCCGCTCCATCCCAGCCGATAGTGGCGCGATAGGCTGCCGAAACCACTGGTGCTCCTGAGCTAGGGATGTGCCGGGACCATTGGTCCTCTCCAGCTAGCGATGTACCGGGCCACCTGTCAGGGCGCTGTCGTGCCGAAGAATTTCATCTGGATCGAACCGCGCCGCTCGAGGAATTTCCACCCGCCGTCCTCGCGCACAAAGCGGTCCTTGAATTCGCCGAAGTAAACGGGCCCGGGGGAAATATATGGCGCGGCGGCGTCTCCAGGCGTCGTCGAGATCATGGTCAGGTAGGAGAGGCCTCGGGCCTCGTCGCGGCCTACGACGTCGATCATCACATTGGTGGCAAGGTGCTTCGTCAGCAGCGTTTTCGGCCGCGTCAACAGGGCGGTGCGAATGGTCTCCCGACCCTGAATCACATTCTCCGGCGCCATCGGCCGGGCCAATGAGCCGTTCTCGGCAAAAAAGTCCGCGGCTGCGCTCATATCGCCCAAATCAAGGGCGCGCGAATATGCATAAACGATGCGCTCGCAGGCACGTTCGATTTCGATACGTTCCGCAACGCTGGGTGTTTGGCTCATGGCAAGTTCCTCCGGGTGATGATCTGTAAACTTAGGGAAGGATGGCGGAAAAGACAATCCGCAGAGCGGCTCGCCATCGAGCCATACCTTCGTACAATGGATTCGATTCAACACTTATGGCCGAATCGTGTCTGTGTGTGTGGGTTCATTGACCGGATAAAGGAGCTGCGGCGATGAAAGGCAAAAGCATGCGGATCAGTGTGGGTATTGCAGTGGCGCTCGCCGTCCTGGCTACCGGGGCAGCGATTTCCGCCCAGGACAAGTACACTCTCAAAGTGCCGAATGGGCTGGGCTTCTCCGAGTTCAAAGGATACGAAGGCTGGCAGACCGTTTCCATCAGTCATAACGGAGAGATGCTTGCGGTGATCCTCGGGAACCCCGCGATGATCGACGCGTATAAGGCAGGTGTTCCCGGTAACGGTAAGCCTTTCCCCGACGGCGCCAAAATGGCGAAGATCCATTGGAACGCGAAGAAGAACGAGACGGCCCCCGGTCAGCCGCTGGTGGCGGGCACCCTCCATGACGTTGATTTCATGGCGAAGGATAGCAAGAGGTTCGCGGACAGCGGCGGATGGGGATATGCCGAGTTTGAGTATGACGCCGCGTCCGATGCTTTCAGGCCCGGCACGGTGGCCGACAAGCCGCCGCAGGGGAACGACGCCAAGTGCGGATTCGCGTGCCACACGATAGCGACGAAACAGGACTACGTTTTCACGGAGTACCCGAAGAGGTGACGTAGTCAGCCTGTGGCGCCCCGCTGAGGATTTCTCGAATCGACTCCAATTCCCGGGGGATGCCGTAGGCAGGCACCGGCCATCAGTCGCGAACGTCCGCTATGGCTGCGGGTGCCGCTTCGCGCGTCATTGCCTGCGACTGTAGGAGAATACCTCAGTGCATTGACATCGGCCGATCTGTCGCCTATCAATGGGAGATAGCGCGCTGCGCCCGCCAGATCCTTATCTCCATGCGCGAGCTGATTTCCGAGATCCCGCCAGCGACACGCGACGAGCTCAAACAACGGCTGCGATTGCGCAGGTTTCTGCAGGCCAGCATTTTTTCGGTCCTGTACCTGCTTGTGCTGGCCATCTTTTACACGCAAGACAAGGTTGACCGCGAGACCCTTTTCGAGGCTTGCGCGATCGTCGCGGCGGTAATTTTCGGATTCTTCATCGTTTTCCGCCTGGAACTCAATCTACGATTCCCAGATCCGAGCTTGACCGTATTCCAGCTTCTTGCGGCCGTGTTCACCATGCTGTTCGTCGTCTATCGCGCACCGGACACCCGACTGGTCTTCACCGCCTTCTTTTTCGTCGCATTGATGTTCGGCCTGCTTCGCTGCAGCGGCAGGAAGCTGGCCGTGCTGGGCTTGGTCTCGTTGGCCGCTTTCGCGATGGTGATCTGGCGCCGCTACAGCGACAACCACGACGCCGAAATCCTGCGCCTCGACCTGCTTCAGTTCGTCGTAATTTCAATGACATTTCCCTGGTTCGTGTTCATCGGAGGGCGCGTGAAGCGGCTCCAACGCGACCTCCTTGAGGTGAACATCAAGCTGGGGGATATCGAGGAAAAGGCGCGCCATGACGACCTGACCGGTGTCTATAACCGTCGTGCTCTGATGGTCGCCATGGAGGAATCGAAACAGCGAGCCCATGCTTCCGGCGAGCCACTTTCCATCTGCGTCATCGACCTCGACCTCTTCAAACGCTACAACGACGGATTCGACCACTTGACCGGAGATCGGGTCCTCCAGACATTTGCGCAGGCCGCCCGGGAGGGACTGCGTTCAACGGATGTCTTCGGGCGGTATGGTGGCGACGAGTTCGTCCAGATCCTGCCACGCACTGCGCTCGCCGGTGCCATGCTCGATGCCGAGCGGCTATGCAATCGAATCAAGAATCTCGAGCTTCCTTTCGCGCCTTCGATGGGTCCACTAACCGTATCAGTCGGGGTGGCACAGTACAGGCCTGGCGAGACCATCGTCCAAACCTTCGCCCGGGCCGACGGAGCGCTTTACAAAGCGAAGCAGCTGGGCAGAAATCGCGTGGAAAGCTGACGCTTACCGGCGCGACCTGTGTGCATCTCAGTTTCCAGTCTTGGGATGACGCGTGTAACGATGGTCAGAGCGCGGGTTCTTCGAGTGGCCACCTTTATGCGCTGAACCCCGGACACTCTGGGAATGGCCGCCGTGGCCTGAGTGGTGTTGATGGCCGGACGGTGCGTATGAACTCGGTACGCCGCCGGCAAAACTTACAGTCGAAAGGGACGCCAACGTTAAGGCAACTACCATCGACGAAAGGTGCTTCATGATTGCACTCGCTTGTGTACGAACACTTCTGTCAGGCTGGCCAGACAACTACCCAGATGGAGTATAGGTACCCCACCCCATGGAGCGTTGGGAGCGGAATCACACTATTTACAAGACTCGGTCGAAACGGTGTCCGCTGTTGATCGCGTCACGCAACTACCACTGCCGCAAGCGCGGTGAGATGCGTGCCCCCGGCGTTACGCGGCTGGGTGCAGCGTTGATTGGCTTCGCCAGCAGATAGCGATCCCCCAACCACTCGACTGCTCTGGCGAGAGCTGGGCTATAGTTCGTCGCGGGCAGCGGTCTGAGGTTGTGGTTTTGTCTATCGGCCAATTTTTTGCTCCTTAACGGAATTCACTTATCTATCGATTCATCGAACGGCAAAGCGCCCGATGAAGTCATCATCGGCGGGACATTCCACGCGCTTACCCGGGACGCTTTCAGCACGATCTATCTGACCGGCAACCGCGGGTTGCGAAGAGATCCACAGTCGACCGGCGTAGGCACAGTCATGGCCGTATTGGAACAATGCGCGCATGGTCGAGGCGCGAAAGTCAAATGAGGCCAGGTTCGGGTAAGCGGCGGGAATCGCCGAGTATTGAAGGCTCGCTCCCCGCAGTTGTGCGGTGGTTGCGGTCAGCTCGAGAGTCGTCCTGGTCATGTGAGTCAGACCCGCGGAAATGCTCCGCGATACAATCGGCCTGAAGCGCAGCCGGACCGGCATCGGCTCTTGGCTCAGTCGTCCATCGACCAGGACATAAACCGTGGTTGACGATCGATTGGGCACGTCTGGAGGCAGCTGCAACAAGGTGGGTGGAACAAAGAAGGGAACGGTGGCGGTGCCATCGACGTGAGCCTCACTGTAGTCTCCTCCGGTGTCTTGAACTCGGATAATCACCGGCGGAAACATGCCCGGGACGCTGGCCGATGCAACCAGGACATCCCGAAACAGAGCCTTTGCGCTGGGACCGCCGTTCATCGCGATCGAGCCCAGATCCCAAATCACGGTCTCTCCGGTATCGACATTGGTGGTTGCTACGAGCAGCAGGCGCCCCGATGCGGCCTCACGCGCCACCGCTTGAATCAGCTCATCGCTGAGGTAATTGTCGACCAGTTCCTCGAGTGGTCTGCCGCTATACACGCTCGAGTCGAAGATCACCCCAAGCCCGCGCGGCTGCAGAAGGTGTTCTGCGCGTCCGCTCGTGTAGGCGTCGGTGAGTTGCTTATCCCATTCGGGGCCAAGAAACGCGTAGGGAGCGAGCAAGGCACCAGCACTCACCCCGGTGACGACCGAAAACTGAGGGCGTGCGCCGGCGTTCGTCAGCCCCACCAGAGCACCCGCGCCGAACGCCCCATCGGCGCCGCCGCCCGAGAGCGCGAGGATGCTGATCGGCTCTCCCCCGCGTAAGGTGCGAGCGCGCCGCGCGACGCTTTGGATGGATACAGCGGCGAAGCGGTGATCGGCGCCGAGCATGCGAATGCCGCCCGGCGAATCGGTCGCGACTTCCGCAGCCGGTGGTGATGGCGCGGTCATGACGACCGGAGCACATCCTTGAAGAGTGAAGAGGCTGACCACGCACGTGAGCAGAACCCAAGGCGCGATCCGCCTCGAAGGGTTGATGCGCTCGAAATTTCGTGCACGCACCTTGATGAGCGGCCAATGGCGGTGAACCCATCCGGTCAGGGCGATGAGGTAGCCGCCCGGCAACATCAAGACCGCCATGTGCGGTGCGAATTCCTGCAGCGCCAGGCGGCTGTGGCGGATCAAGGGTATGAGCGGCGCTATCATCGGTCTTCCTCGCAAACTAACTATTGCCGTAGCTGTGAATGCCTAGGCAACTAAATGGGCAAAAAAAATCAAACGTTCTGCAGCATACGGACCATAAATCCCTCGAGCTGCCTCGCCTCCGCGAGGCTGAAACCGCGTAGCAAGCGATTGAGCACTCGGACTGAACACTCGCGGAGCTTGGGCAACGCGGCGAGCCCCGCTTCGGTCAACTCCAGCTTCATTAACCGTCGATCCTCCGGGCAGCGACGCCTGTTGACCAGGCCCTTTGCTTCAAGCCGGTCGATCATGCGGGTCATCGCACCGGCGTCATATGAGAGGTCCTTGCAAAGCTGTGCCGCCGAATCGACACCGCACTTGGCCAGCACACTGATAATGGTGTACTGCGCGGCACTGATCTCAAGCGCAGCCAGGTCCGGGTCTCGAGCCAATTCCTGGTCGAGAGCACTCATCTGCGCGGCGCGGACGCGGTAAATCAATTGCCCGACACAGCTGGCAGGCTGGTACGTCTCAACTTCGTAGATTTGGGTGTCCGCGTTCATCACGGGCCCATTATATTGCCTAGGCAGCCATTGTCAAGGCCGCCATTGCACCAGCAGCTATCCGCATGTATTCGTTGGCTCGCAGCACTGGGGCGCCCCCTCATACCGTCGTTCGCTCCCGAAACAACCGAGCCTGGCGCCGGGAGATCTGGATCTCACGGCCGTCATTGAGCAGAACGTGTAGCCTACCGCCCACACCCAAGTCCACACTGCGGATAGAGTCCAGATTGATGATCTGCTGTCGGTTCGCGCGAAAAAAACGCTGTGAATCGAGCTTGCTCTCGAGTGCAGCGAGCGAGCGTCCCAACAGGGGCTGCTCCTGTCCCCATTGCATCCGGACGTAGTTGCCTTCCGCACTAAAAACGCTGACATCGCGCAATGGGACGAACCAGCAGCGCGGCCCGTCGCGGACGAAGAGTTGTCCCAAAGGGGAGTCCTTGTGTGCCGCCGGTCTCGCGGCCGGCGGCGTCGCCTGCAGCTTGCCCAGTGTCGCAGCGAGCCGTTCCGGCTCAATCGGCTTCAGCAAATAGTCCAATGCATTCACATCGAATGCCTTGACTGCGTAACGATCGTAAGCGGTGGTGAAGATGATGCGCGGCACCCGATCGAGTTGGGCCAGCAGGTCAAACCCGGTGCCGCCGGGCATTTGGATGTCAAGAAACACAACCTCCGGCGCCAGCGACTCAATACGCTCATGCGCTTGATCAATGTCGCCCGCCTCGCCGACGATCTCAATGGACGGGTGGGAGGCCAGCAGCCGGCGCAATTCCCGCCTGGCGAGGGGCTCGTCATCGACGATTAACGTCTTCATGCGGGGAGACGAACTTCCGCGGTCGCGTCACCCGAGCGTGACAGGTCGAGGCGCAGACTGGCCCGGCTGCCGAACAGTAGCCGCATGCGCTCCGACGAGTTCTTAAGTCCGGTACCTTGCAGGGGCGGTACCGGCGCGTTGATCGGACGCGGATTGATGATCCGAATGGTCAGTTCTGCGTTGACGACATGTGCTTCAATGCGCAGCGTTCCGCCCTCCTTGAGTTCGGCTATCCCGTGCTTGATGGCGTTCTCAACCAGCGTCTGAATCAGCATCACCGGAACCCGTGCTTGCGTGGCCTGCGGCTCAATATCACGCACGACAGTCAGCCGATCAGCGAGGCGCAGCCCCTCAAGCGCCAGGTAGTCGTTCACCATCTCGAGTTCGCGCGCCAAGCTTACCAGTTCGTCGTCACTCGAGGCGAGCGTGTAGCGCAGCGTGCGAGCAAGTTGCGTGACCGCATCCTGCGCTCGCGCCGGCTCATCTGCGATCAACGCACGCACTCCGTTCAGCGCGTTGAAAAGAAAGTGCGGATTGAGCTGCGCTTTGAGCAAGCGCAGCTCCGCGGCGTGCAGCAATTGCGCGAGTTCGGCCTGATGCACTTGCGCATCGTAGCGATGACGTTGTACCGCGAAGCCAAGATACAGTCCGACCCATATCAGCGTGACGATGAGAGAATTGACGAATTGATTGATAAGCTGTCCGTTGGGTGGAAGCTTTCGATAAAAAGCACCGAGTATCGGAGCCACGGGTCTGTTGTATTCCGCCAGCGACAACAGGATGGTGATGACGTAGAGCGTGGAGGCCAATAGAGCAATGGCGATCAACATCCTGATCAGGAGTGCCCTGGGTGGAAGCGAGAGCCATCGCCCGCGTTTGATGATCCAGCGCAGCAGATGCGTCGACGCAAAGCCGCTGACGCAGATGCCACCCCATAGAGTTGCAGCTTTACTCCAGGATACAACGGCAAAGATGACTTCCCCCGAAGCCTGCCCCCAGAAATAGAGACCCCAGCCGGCGAACTGCAGTGCCCAGTAACCTGCGCCGATCGCAACTCCTTGGCGCGAACGCGGCACGGAAAGGCTTGTGGCAGAGTCGAGCATGCATTGGTGATCCTTACACGATCGCGGCAATCCTTCCACTCGAGGAATAGCATGGTCGCGACGGCACGGCACGGAAATTCACCGCCCAATCGCAGGTCGAGCCGCTCGTCATGCCAAATTGACCGTTCGACATTTTTCTCGGACGCGATCCCCGATCCGGCCTAGTCTGATGGCCTCGAAATCTCTCTTTAGGAAAGACACATGCCGCCGAAATCGTCATTTCTATCCGGTCTCCGCCGGCTTTTACCCGCTGTCGCCCTGCCGGGCACCTTGTTGGCTGCGGACCTTCAGATCGAGCACGTAACGATCGTGTCTCCCGAGCGGGTCCGTCCCATGCGTGACGCTGCGGTCCGTGTGCACGATGGCCGCATCGTCGCAATCTCGAAAGCGAGCGACGCGACCGCTCACTCAAGCACGGACACGATTGCGATGGATGGCTCAGGTATGTTCCTCGCTCCCGGTTTGATCGACAGCCATGTTCACCTCGGCGCGATTCCCGGGATGACGCCTGAACAGGAAGCCGGGCATCCAGATATCGCGCGAGCGGCTCGGGAGCAGATTCCGCGCAGCTTCTTGCTCTACGGCTTCACGACTCTGATCGATCTGATCTCGACGCCGCAAGAGATGGCGCGCTGGAAAAGCCAGGAAATCGTTCCCGACGCGTACTTCTGCGGCGGCGCCGCACTGATGGATGGCTACGCAATGAACTACGCGCCGAAGCCGCAACGCTATCAGTGGTGGCCCTATATGCTGATCGAGCCCGGCACACAAGCGCCCGACGGGATCGATCCGGCAATGCACACGCCGCAGGCCGTGGTCTCGAGAATGAAAACCGATGGCGCGATCTGTGTGAAGACATTCTTTGAGCGCGGCTTCGGCGCAGTCCGGGACCTGCCGGTGCCGAAGCTCGAAACGATTCGCGAGGTCGTGAAGGCCGCGCACGCCGCAGGGATGCCCGTGCTGATGCACGCCAATTCAGACGAGGCTCAGAGGTTCGGCCTCGATGCGGGCGTTGATATCATGGCCCATGGTCTTTGGAACTGGTACCAGCAGCAATCCACTTCGACCGAGCTCACGCCGGATATCCAGAGGATACTGGACGACGAAGTCGCGCGGAACGTTGGCTGGCAACCGACGATTCAGGTGCTCTACGGCATCAGAGATCTCTTGAGCACTTCGTTCCTTTCAGACCCACGACTGCCCCGCGTTCTGCCGTCGAACCTGCTCGAGTGGTATCGCTCCCCTGAGGGCCAGTGGTTTCGCGTGGTGTTGTCGCAAGAAATGAAGTTGCCCGTCGACGCGAACCCAAGTCAGCTTGAGCGTGTCTTCAACGATTTTGGCCCGGCCGTAGATCGTGTCAAACATGCGACGACGTACTTGGTTGCGCGGCACGGCCGTATCTTATTCGGCACCGATACGCCGAGCGCCCCCACCTACGCCAATCCACCTGGTCTCAATGGGTGGCTGGAGATGCATCGGCTCATCGACGCGGGCGAAACTCCGGCGCAGATCTTCAAGTCCGCGACGCTGACAAACGCACGGGCGCTGAAGCTGGATCGGGATATCGGTACCGTGCAGGTCGGAAAGCGTGCCAATTTGCTGCTACTCCGCCAGGATCCGACGCAGACGATCGACGCCTACACCGGAATCGCGAAAGTGATACTCAACGGCCGGGTATTGGACCCGTCCGAACTGACAGCCAACTCAGTGCGCTGAAGTTTCGAAGGGCCAGTCAGACCGATCGACTTCCAGAGATTCTTGTCAAAAGGACGCCTATCCCTGTCGATATCGGTTCCCGCGGTTCGTCGTTAGGTGTGTAAGAAACATTGAAATCCGCTTTCCGCGGATCACTTACCACGTAAGATTTTGATTTAACGGAGGTTACAGATGAAAGTCACGGTCCTTGTCAAAGCCACCCCAGACAGCGAGGCAGGCGTGATGCCTACGCAGGAGCTCCTGACCGCAATGGGTGAGTTCAACGAATCGCTCATCAAAGCGGGGATCCTCTTGGCGGGGGAAGGCTTACAGCCGAGCCGGCTCGGCAAGCGCGTCCGCTTCTCCGGTAAGACACGCACGGTGACTGACGGCCCGTTCACGGAGACCAAGGAACTGGTCGCCGGTTTCTGGATCTGGCAGGTCCGTTCGATCGAGGAGGCGGTCGAGTGGGTCAAGCGCTGTCCGAATCCCATGCTCACGGACTCCGACATCGAGATCCGTCCGGTCTTCGGCCCCGAGGATTTTGGTGAAGCGCTGACACCCGAGCTTAAGGCCCGAGAGGCCGCTCTACGTCGACAGACCGACGCGCACACTAAATTCTGAACCCAAACCACTCGTCAGGAGACTCCCAGAATGTTGCACCCGATTCCTTATTTGTCCTTCAATGGTAATTGCACAGAGGCCATGCGCTTCTACGAGCGTGCACTGGGGGGAACGCTGGAACTGCTGCTGAGAAACGCGGATTCACCCTTCGCCGCACAGACGCCCAAGGAGCACGCGGATCGAATCATGCATGCCCGTCTCGCTCTACCGGGCGGCGGTGCGCTGTACGCGGGCGACTGTCCGCCGCAGATGAAGTACAGCGGAATCCACGGCGTCGGGCTGACGCTGAACTTTGACACCGTGGCGCAGGCCACTGCAGCCTTCAACGCGCTCGCCGAAGGGGGTACAGTTTCCATGGCCCTGCAACCGATGTTTTGGGCCAAGATTTGGGGCATGCTCACGGATAAATTTGGAACGCCGTGGATCGTCAACGGTGAATTGCAAGCGGTATACGCGAAATAGCGTTACGGAATTCCAGGAGAGAGCCGATGGCATACATGCTGCTGGTGGTGGAGAAAGTCGGGGATCGCGCGGCGCGGTCGCAGAGCGAGGGAAGCCTGCTTTACGATCGCATGCTGCGTTTCAGTGAGGACCTCAAGCAGCGCGGTCTTCTTACCCTGAGCCAATCGCTCAAAACCGACGCGGACGGGGCGCGGGTGACCAGGCAGGGCGAGAAGTCGATTGTCCGCGATGGACCTTTCGCGGAAGCGAAGGAAATGATCGGCGGCTTCTTTGTACTTACCTGCGCGACGCGTGAGCAAGCGATCTCCATTGCGCGCGAATGCCCCGCGGCCGAATGGGCGACGGTCGAAGTGCGCGAGCTCGGACCCTGTTTTCAGTGATATGAACCCAGCGCGGAGGGGGCACGGTGAATCGGCAGGAAATCGAACGAACGATCGAAGCTGTCTGGCATATGGAATCAGCGAAGATCATCGCAACGCTGGCAAGGATGCTGCGCAATGTGGGACTCGCCGAAGAGGTCGCCCAGGATGCATGGCTCGCGGCGCTGGAACGATGGACCGAAGTCGGCATTCCGGACAATCCCGGCGCGTGGCTCATGGCCACCGCGAAGAATCGAGCCATTGATCAGCTGCGCCACAAGCAACTGCTGGAACGAAAAAGCGTCGTCATGATTCACGACCCCGACCTGCTGGGAACTCAAGATTTGGCGGGCGATTCGGCCTCGGAGACCGAAGATGTGTCGGATGACCTGTTGCGCCTGATCTTCGTTGCCTGTCATCCGGTCCTATCCATGGAAGGGCGCGTCGCCCTGACGCTGCGCTTGTTGGGCGGCCTGATGCCCGCTGAGATCGCGCGGGCCTTTCTCACCTCGGAATCGGCCATCCAGCAGCGCATCGTACGTGCCAAGCGCACCTTGGGTGAAGCGCAAGTACCTTTTGAAGTTCCCGGAGCCGCGGAGCGGGCGCAGCGCCTCGCATCCGTCCTCGAAGTCATTTATCTAATCTTCAACGAAGGCTACGCGGCGACTGCGGGAGACGAGTGGATGCGCCCGGCGTTATGCGAAGAAGCGTTGCGCGTCGGGAGAATACTTGCAGAGCTTGCGCCTACCGAGCCTGAAGTCCACGGGCTGGTCGCTCTCATGGAACTGCAGGCCTCGCGAACACCGGCGCGCGTCAGCGCGTCCGGGGAACCCATTCTTCTGCTGAAACAAAATCGCGCCCTGTGGGATCAGCTGCTCATCCGCCGCGGGCTCGCGTCACTGGTGCGTGCGCAGAGTTTGGACGGTCCACTCGGCCCGTATTCCTTGCAAAGTGCCATTGCAGCTTGCCACGCCCAAGCCCGCACGGCGGAGGAAACCGATTGGCCACGAATCGTGGCGCTATACGATGCCCTTCACGAAATACAGCCCTCGCCCGTCGTGGCCTTGAACCGAGCCGTCGCGGTATCGATGGCCTATGGTCCCGCCGCTGCCCTTGAGATCGTAGATGTCTTGCGAAACGAATCGCGCCTGCGCGAGTACCACTTACTACCCAGCGTGCGCGGCGACTTGCTCGAGCGACTGGGTCGCTTCGAGGAGGCGCGTGCGGAGTTCTCGCATGCAGTGTCGCTTGCGAGCAATGCGCGGGAGCGCACTCTGTTGCTCGAACGCATGGCGGCGTGCGACCTGCGCGGGGTTCAAATCAATTGACTCTCGACCCGCGCTCGAAATCCAGTCCTCCAGAGCAAGATCGGGATTGGCGCGATTACGGCCGCCGGTAAAGAGCGGCACGTTGATCGTCGGCGTGAGCAAAGTGGTGATGTGGTTCATTCGCGTTGTCTCTGAATGAGGGTTGCAATGGCCTGGTCAATGCTGATGGAACCCTTGCGTGCGTGTGCGCCGCGGTCCGCAAAGTCGATCCAGCCCGCGTTGAATCCCTCGATCATTCGTATGCGGGGGGTGGGATTCTTCATGCCTTGGGCACGGAAGATCGATTCCCACTGTTCGCGCGGCACGACCTCGGCACGCACCGGTGTCCCTAGCGCATTGGCGAATGCTGCGGCCAGCGCATTCGGCGAGACGCGCTGCGGGCCCTGGAGCTCGACAACACGCGTGCCTTCCCAGCGCTCTTGCAGCAGCGCTGCAGCGGCGCGCCCGACGTCGTCGGTTGAGACCATCGGCACAGCACGGTCGAGCGGCTGAAGGTAACTCTGAATAAGCCCGCTCCTCGCTGAGTCGATGTCCCAAGCGGCGTTTTCCATGAACCATGCCGCGCGCAGGAATGCCACCGGCATCGGAAGACTCCCGATGGCACCCTCCATCCGGCCGAGTACGTTGAGCAAATTCGGTTGCGGCGCGTCTGCACCGACGGTCGATAACGCCACCACTCTCGCGGGTTTCGCGCGCTCAAGAGCCGTGCGCAGTGGGTTAATGAAGCCCATGGCTTCGGGAAAGCCCGGCGCCGGGTCGAACACTGGAGGCACCATCGCGAAGACTCCGACCGTGTCGGCGAATGCCGCCGTGAGTGCCTCCGTATCCGATAGATCGGCGACTGCGATGTCGCAGCCCAACTGTGCCCAGGGGGCACTCCTGCTGCGATCCCTGACCACCGCCCGGACGGGCTGATCGGCGGAAAGAAGGCTGCGGGCCACCGCTGCCCCAACTTTTCCGGTAATTCCGGTAACTGCAAACATAAGCGCTCCTTTTCAGTGAATCGCCGCTGTCGGCGTGGTCGGTACTATTCCACCGGCGCATTCGTGCTTAAATAGCGTTTATGTGAATACAGTCGTGACTAACAGGCAGGAATCGATATGGCTTTCGACGGCAAGTTGCTGTCCGGGGTGACAGTGCTCATAGCGGTGGTTGAGGCAGGGACCATCGCGAGAGCTGCCGAAGCACTCGGGCTATCCCCCTCCGGAGTGAGCCGCGCCCTCTCGCGCCTCGAGCAGCGCGTGGGCGCGCGGCTCCTGGCGCGAACCACTCGGTCACTTTCATTGACGGATGAAGGCCGGCGCTTCTACGAGCAGGTCGGGCCGCACCTGGCCGGCATCGAGGAGGCCGCCATCGAGGCCGCCGGTTCCGCCAGCAAAGTGCGGGGACGATTGCGCGTCAATATCGATCCGTTCTTTTCCAGAATCGTTTTATCCCGGCATCTGGCTGCATTCCTGGCTCGCTATCCGGATCTTTCCGTCGAGCTGATCATGCGCGATTCCGTCGGCGATCTGGTCGCGGACGGGTTTGATCTGGCGTTGCGCTTCGGCGAGCCACCGGTTGGATCGTTCGTGGCCCGAAAGCTGATTGAGACGCGGGTGCTGACCGTGGCCTCGCCTTCCTACATCAAAACCCATGGAAAGCCACGGCATCCTAAAGAGATCGAAGAGCGCGACTGCATCGACTTCTACGATGCGGCCAACGCGCGGCCCTACGATTGGGAAATGCGACGCAAGAAGGAGGTCCTGCCGTTGCGGATCAAGGCGCGCCTCCTGGTGTCGGACTCGGGAACGTTGATCGGCGCCTGCGAGGCTGGTGCCGGCATCTGTCAGGTGCTGGAAATCGGCTGCGCGGAGCTTCTGCGCGATGGCCGGCTGGTCGAGCTATTTCCCGAATGGTCGGACGAGCGGTTTCCCCTTTACGCGGTCTACCCCTCGCGGCTGCACCGCGCAGCGAAGGTACGGGCATTCATTGAGTTCTGCTTGGAGATCATGGGCGGAAATCGGAACTCGGTTCCGAGGAAGGCTCGGTGAAACGCGTTCGGGAAGTACAGCGCTTCTTCAGTGGGGGCGCGCACCGTCAGGCGATTTTCAGAATGAGCTTGCCGCGATTGCCGCCGCTGAATAGCCCCATGAACGCGGAATAGGCATTCTCAATTCCGTCGACGATGTCCTCGTCGATGCGGATACGTCCCTCGCCGATCCAGCGCGCAATTTGCGCCGCGCCCTCCGCGAATCGCGGCACGTAGTCCATGACAAGAAATCCGTGCATCGTGGCCCGCTTGACGATGAGTTGCCAGATATTGCGCGCGCCGATTTTTTCCGCGCTGTTGTACTCGCTGATCAAGCCGCAAAGGATGATGCGCGCCTGCGGCGCAAGATTCCTGAGCGCCGCATCGAGGATATCGCCGCCGACGTTTTCGAACACGATATCCACACCCAGGGGCGCGGCCGCCGCGATCTCGACCGCCAGCTCGGACTCGCTCTTGCCGCGATAGTCAATGGCGACGTCGAAGCGATAGTCGGTGATCAGGCGTCTGCATTTCACGGCGCCGCCCGCGATTCCGATGGTGCGGCACTCCTTGATCTTGGCGATCTGGCCCACCGCCGAGCCGACTGCGCCGGCCGCGCCGCTGACCAGCACAGTCTCCCCGCGCCGGGGCTTGCCCACCTCGATCAAACCAAAATATCCGGTGAGCCCTACCGCACCCATTCCGGATAGAAAATAACTGGGCGATGGCGAGTGCGAAATGTCGATCTTCTGAGTAAAGCCTCCCGGCACTACGAGCGAGTAGTCCTCTATGCCGTTGAGCCCAAGGACCCAGTCGCCGGGCATGAAATCGGGGTTGGTCGAACTATGCACCTGGCCAACGGTGGTTGCGCGCACAGAATCGCCGAGCTTGATCGGCGGCAAGTAAGAGGGCGCGTCATCCATCCACCCCCGCTGCGCCGGATCGAGCGAGACGTAGCGGTTGCGCACGACGAATGATCCGTCCATTGACTGCGGAACGGGTGCCTCCACGAGCGAGAAATCCTCGGGGACGGGAGTCCCTATGGGGCGTCGTGCCAGCAGAAAGCGTCGGTTGATCGTCATTGAGTTGATGCTCTCACACGGGGCGCGGGCCGACGGCTCAGAACTGCACCCGTTTGGTGTAACCGCCGTCAATCACCAGATTGGCGCCGGTGGTGTACGCCGAAGCCGGACTTGCGAGAAACACGATGCTGCGCGCGATATCGTCCGGTGCGCCGAAACGTCCCAAGGCGAATTGACTCGCGGTCGCGTTGTAGAGGTCGGGCATCGCGGACTTGATCGCTTCCCAGTTGCCGGTGGGAAAACTGACCGGACCGGGCGACACCGCATTGACTCGAATTCCCTTCGGCCCCCATGCTTGGCTCAGCTGCTTGCTGTAGGTCAGCAACGCCGCCTTGATCGAATTGAATGCCTGCGGAACAAGAAAGGTCTCAACGGCCGCCGTGCTCGACATGATGACCACCGATCCGGATCCCGATCTCTCGAGGTACGGCTCCAGGGCTTCGCAGCCGTTGACGGTGCCCATCAGATCGAACTCGAAGCTCTTCTGCCAATCCCCCGTAAGTTGGGATCCCGACGAACTCGCGCCGGGCACGAAGATATCGCAGCCGCCGAGTTTCTCAGCGGTGTCCGTCAGCCAAGCTCGATAGCCGGCGATATTGTTCATGTCGAAAGTCGATCCGTACACCTTACCGCCGCGTTTGCCCAGAAAAGCGGCGGTTTCCGTAACCTGTTCCTGGTTGCGCGAAAAGAAGGCAACATCGCAGCCCTCGGCGCAGAACATTTCCAGCGCGGCGCGGCCGATTCCCCGGCTACCGCCGGTCAGAATCACCTTCTTCCCCTTCAGTCCGAGATCCATGGCGTTTTCACCTCAAGATTGGAAGTTTGATTGAATCGTCGTCGCGGGCGGGCAACCAGCATGCACCCTATATTAGCCGCCGCGGACCGGCACAGTACCTAGCGATCACGCCAGTTGTCACGCGCTTCGGATGGCGCAGAGTAACCGCACACCAACAACGCCGGGATTCGCGCCATGGGACGCTTGGATGGAAAAGCCGCGGTCGTGCTGGGCGCGGCGGGCCGGGGCAATATGGCTCAGTGCATCGCGCAGCGTTTTCGTGACGAGGGTGCGCAGGTGCTGGTGGCCGGCCGCAAGATGGATGAATTGGAACGTTTTGCGCGCGAAATCGACGGTCACGCATTCCCTTGCGATATTACTCGGACGGCGGATTTGGACGCGCTGGCGAGAGCGTCGCTCGACCGCATGGGCAGCGTATCGATCGCCGTGAACTCGACGGGATGGGGATTGCTGAAGCCGTTCCTCGATACCAGGACCGAAGATCTGGCCCAGATGACCGCGCTGCAATTCATCGGTCCTTTTCAATTCTTTCAAGCCATGATCCGCGCCATGGCCGGCGGGGGTTCACTCATTCAAATAAGCTCTGCGACCGCGACGATCATGTTGAACGATCATGCCGCCTATATGGGGGCGAAGGCGGGAACGGACCATGTCGTGCGCTGCATCGCAAACGAGTTCGGCAAACAGGGCATACGCGCGAATTCGATTTCACCGGGACTGACCGAGACGCCCATGACGGCCGAAGCGAAACAAGTGCCGGGGCTGTTCGACGCATTCCTGAAGGGCTATCCGCTCGGCCGCATCGGTACCCGCGAGGACATTGCGGCCGCCGCAGTGTGGGTCGCCAGCGACGAGTGCTTCATGACCGGCGAGAATCTGCAGATCAACGGCGGACTCACGTTGCGCCGCAACCCCTCGTCGGCGGAGATCGCAGAATCGGTCCGCAAGGCCGGCAGTTAGCACGCGGACGCGCCCCGCGGAGCGCGCTCGGAAACGGCACGAGCAACTCGCCGCTTTCTCGCCGAGACCGGTTCGTAGCCGGTTCACACCGACGTAAATCCACCATCGATGACGAATTCGCTGCCTGTTACGAAGCTTGCGGCTGTCGAGCATAGGTAAACCACTCCACCACCGATCTCCTCGGGCTTGGCGATGCGGCCGATCGGGTGTTGCGCGATGATCCCCGCCTCCGCCGCCTGTACCGACGGCACGGCGCCAAGGTCTACATAGCGCTGCATCATCGACCCCAGCATATCGGTGTCGATACCGCCCGGATGAACGCTGTTGACGCGAATGTTGTAGCGTAGGGCCCCGAATTCGATCGCCGCCGACTTGCTGAAGAGCTTCACGGCGCCTTTGCTCGTGCAATAGGCCGAAGTGAACGCGGCGCCGCGCAGGCCGCCGACCGAAGAGAAATTGACGATCGAGGCGCCGCCCCTGCGGGCCTTGCCGCCCGTCTTGAGCAGCTCCAGCATCGCGCGCGTACCGATCAAGATGGATTCGACATTCACCGCTTGAATCTTGCGCCAGGACTCGAGCGTGGTCGCTTCGATGCTGGCGACCTGTGCGATGGCCGCGTTGTTGACCAGACAATCGAGACGGCCGTATTTCGCCGCGATCTCGCCGGCAATATGGGACCAGTCGTCTTCGCTGGTCACGTCGTGGCGGTAGTAGGCGTCGGCACCCGGGACGTCGGCCTCGGCAACGAGATCGGTTGCGATCACGATGGCGCCGGCGTCCTTGAGAGAACGGCTCACGGCGCGCCCTATGCCACCGGCAGCGCCGGTTATCAGGACGATGGTATCGTCGAGCTGCATGGATGGGTCCTGGGTTTCCTCTATTGCGCGGTCCAGCCGCCGTCGATGACCAATTCCGAACCCGTGCAATAGCTGCTGTCGTCCGAGGCGAGAAAATAGGCGGCTCCGGCGATTTCCGCCGGTTCCGCAAGCCTGCCGTTCGGTGTGGCCGCGGCGAGCGCATCGATCAGATCTTGAGCCCTTTCGGCCAGCCCCCGATCGACCCATTTCTGCATCCCGCTGGCCAACAACGGCGTCTTCACAAAACCCGGGTGAATCGAATTCACGCGAATGGGCTTGCGCTTTTGCGCAAATTCGATTGCGACTGCCTTGGTGAACAAGCGGACCGCACCTTTGCCCGCGTTGTACGCAGATGCCTCCGAGTAGCCAACCAACCCCATGATCGAGCTGATATTGATGATGCATGCGCCGAATCGGGTCCCGCGTCCGGTCTCCGCCAACAGATTTGTGAACGTCTTGGTGCCGAGAAAGACGCCGTCGACATTGATCGACATGATCCGCCGCCAGGCCGACAGCTCCAAAGTCTCCACCGCCCCCGTGCAATCGACACCGGCATTGTTGACGAGGACGTCGAGACGTCCGTGAGCCGACCGGACCCAAGCCTCGGCGCCCCGCCAATCGGCTTCCTGGGCAACATCGAGGCGCACATAGCTCGCGGACTCCCCCAGGCGCGCCAGCGTCGCCACGACGGCGTCGTCGTCGAGTGCGGCAAGATCGGTGAGCACCACCGCGGCGCCCTCCATCAGATAGCGCTCGGCAATCGCGAGGCCGATGCCGCGCAACGCGCCCGACACCAGTGCCACGCGGCCCGCCAGCGCGTTCAAACGCCCATCATCCCGGCCGTCGTCGCGCCGTCGATGCCGTATTCCGAGCCGGAAATGAACGCCGCCTCATCGGATGCCAGGAACACAACCAACGCCGCGATCTCCTCGACGCGCGCCATGCGCTTCATCGGCGCCATGCCCTCGAATTGCGCCCGCGCCGCCTTCGGGTCCGGCGACCGATCGATGACGGCGCGGATCATGTCGGTCTCGACGACCCCGGGATGAATCGAATTGCAGCGAATCGGCGTGCCTTGGTTCGCGCAATGAATGGCAACGGATTTGCTCAAGGAAATGAGGGCGCCCTTGGCGGTCGAGTACGCGACGAAATTGCCCATGGGCCGATAGGCGCTCATCGACGAATTGATGATGATGGAACCGGACGCGCCACCGGGATTCTTTCGCATGGCCCGCACCGCCGCCTGCGCGGTCAACATCACGCCGGTCAAATTCACCGCCATCAAGCGGTTCCAGCCCTCGAAAGTGATCGATTCGACGCTGCCGTCGCCGGTTTCAATCCCTGCGTTGGCGAATGCAATGTCCAGACGGCCGTACCGCGTGGCGATCGCCTCCATCAGGGGCGGCCATCCGGCGGCATCTTCGACGCGCTGCTTCTCGAAATGGGCGCCGGTCTGCTCGCTGATCAGCGCCGCCGCCGCCGCGTTGGAGCCCGTGAATACCACCGATGCGCCTTCGGCGGCCAGACGTTTGACGGTGCCTGCGCCAATTCCCGATGTCCCGCCCGTGATCAGGGCCACCTTCCCTTTCAATCTTTCTGACATGGCGGCTTAAGGTGACCTTAAATGTTGAAGATGTCGAAGAATGACCTAAATTCAAACCCGTTGGAATCTATGCTTTAAGCTAGGTGACCGTGGCGGGCCCCCGCCCCATACTGGTGTGGATTAATCGGCCCATTCCCGGGGAGTTCAGGCTGGTATGCAAGACATTGACAACGAATCCGACAAGGCTGCCGGCAGCAATCGTTCCCCAGGAATCAGCTGGCCGGACTTGATGAAGACGGATGCGCGCCCGGTTCCGGGTTTTCTCGCGAAGGAAAGCTACACCTACCGCGGCTCGGAGCCGCTCGCGGCCGGCCGCTACACCAGTGCCGAATTCAAAAGGCTCGAGGACGAAAAGCTCTGGCCGAATGTCTGGCAATTTGCCGCCCGCGAAGAGGACATGCCGGGCTCGGGTGATTACATCGTCTACGAAAACGCCGGTCGTTCCTACATCGTCAGCCGCCAGGACGATGGTTCGGTGCGGGCCTTTCACAATGTCTGCCTGCACCGCGGCCGTAAATTGCGTACCAAAGACGGTACCGCCGATCAATTTCAATGTCCTTTCCATGGGTTTACGTGGAACAAGAACGGCAGTTTGAAGCAGATTCCCTGCCGCTGGGACTTCGGCCATCTGGACGACAAGAAAATGACGTTGCCCGAGGCGCAGGTGGGCCGCTGGGGTGGGTACATATTCGTCCGGGAAAATTGGCAGGGACCCGGTCTTGAGGAGTATCTCGCACCCCTGCCCGAACACTTCAAGCGTTGGCGCCACGAAGAATGCTCGACGGCTATCTGGGTGGGCAAAGTGGTTCCGGCGAACTGGAAAGTGACCATGGAAGCCTTCATGGAGGCATGGCACACCGTCGTCACCCATCCGCAGCTATTGCCGTTCACCGGCGACGAGAACAGCGCCTATTGGACCTGGGGCGACAATGTGAACGTCAATCTGGTGCCATTCGGCATCATCTCGCCCCACGTGAACGCAACCGGCAAGCCGCAACAGTGGATCGTCGACGAATTCATCAAGTTCAACGGCCGATCCGCGGAGAATTACGACGCCGCCGGCGATGCCTTTTCAGTCAAGGTCCCGGACGGCGTAACCGCTCGACGGGCGCTCGGCCAAGCCATGCGGGAAAACTATTCGAAAACTTTTGGCCACGATCACAGCCAGGCCACGGACGCGGAATTGCTGGACGGCTTGGTCTACAACGTCTTCCCCAATTTCTCCCCCTGGGGAGGGTACATGCCGAATATCGTTTATCGGTGGCGGCCATGGCATGACCAAGATCACTGTCTGATGGAGGTGCGTATTTTGACCCGTGTGCCGCCCGGGGCGGCGATTCCGCATTCGGTGCCGATGAAGTTTTTGAGCGAGTCCCAGCCGTGGACGGATGCTCCGGAGCTCGGCGTGCTCGGCAGCGTATTCGAGCAGGACATGCAAAATCTTCCCTTCGTTCAAGAAGGCTTGAAGGCTTCAAAAAACGGGCAAATCAACTTGGGCAACTATCAAGAGATTCGAATCCGCCAGTTCCATCAGACCATCGACAAGTATCTGAAAGCCTGAGCGCACTCGATCACGGCGAAGCCCCATTGGCCATGGAAGGAGCATCGAGCGGTTCGATGGCCCAAGCGACCCCACGTTGCAACAGATCGTAGAATACCGGTAAGTCCCATGCACAACGGTCAACGCTTGGCCAATAATCCATGAGCGGCTGCAAATCATAGTGCCCGCGGCAATGCCCCAAGGTCAAATAGAGAACCGCCCCCTTGCCGTGCTGTTTGATATAGAACACCGGGTGGGAGGCTGCGGGCCAGTGCGCCTCGACAAAGCCCGTTGCTTCGCCGGCGAAATTCGTTTCCAACAGGGTATGCAACGGCCCGTAAGTCTCGAGGAGGTAGATCTCATCCGTGGTTTCGAACGGCGTCACGCCGCGCACCAGAGGATGCGTGGGATCCGCGACCGTCACGATGTAAGGCGCTATCGGCGGGTGCGCGATGAACATCGAACCCAGCGTCCGCATGAACAGCGGCGCCCAGCGGGGGCTGTCGACGCGTCCGTCGGCCAGAAAGCGCAGGATCGAGTTGGTGCCGTGCAGTGCATACCAACGCCCACCGCGATCCAGGAATGCGCACAGCGCCTCCTGTGCTTCGAGCGGCGGGATCACATCGCAGGTATAGGTCACGATGAAATCCGCTTCCGCGATCGCGGCGGTATTTCCATAGTCCTCGAATACCCGGACGCGGACGCGTTCGTCTTGGGCGAGAAGCTTGAGCAGTTCCAGCCGGGCGAAGTCGATATCGTGGTACTTTCCACCGGCGATCAGCACACAGCGAATTTTTCGTTTTGGTTTGCCGTCGTTCATGCCATCTCCAGGCCTGGCCCGATCAACTTGCGAGCCGCATGAAACGAGTCAATTCCGCGTTGGCGTCGCCGAACAGACTCGCAAGCACCAGCAATCGCTTGTATCCGTGGCCGACTGCCAAGTCTTCAGTCGTGCCGATTCCGCCGTGCAAATGGACGCATTCTTCCCCGATTTCTATCGAGGCTCTGCTGACATAACTCTTCATCGCGGCGATGCTTGCGCACGCGGCACCGGTCGCGGCCGCAAGTGCGGCCCGCAGTACGTGCGAACGCGACTGTTCGAGCAGCACATAAAGATCCGCCAACCGATGCTGCAGCACCTGAAAGCTGGCCAATGGTGCACCAAATTGCTTGCGGGTGCGCAGGTAGTCGACCGTGGATTGAAACAGCGTCGACATGATTCCGAGCATTTCGGCGCCCGCCGCCAACCGGACTGTATCGACAACAGCGGCGAAATCATCGAATCCCCCCGGTAATCGTGCCTCCGAGACCGCGCCTTGAAAGGAAATCGCACTCGCCGGCGAGCCGTCCACGAGGCGAAAATCGCGCCGCTCGATGCCGGGCGCGTCGGGCGACATCAGATGGAATTCCACACCCGCGGGATCGGTATTCTCGCCATGCCGCCGGGCAGAGACTATCCAGCGATCCGCCGACGCGGCCAGCGGCACGACGATCTTGTCGCCCTCCAGTGCGTCGCCTGCGGCGCTCGAACGCACGCGAACCCGTACCTCGGCCAGATTGAACCGCGCAGCGTGTTCGAAATGAGCGATGGCAAGATGCGACTGGCCCGCAATGATGCGCGGCAGCCACTCCCGCTTTTGAAGGGAATCTCCGGCACGCGCCAAGAATCCCGCGGCGAATACCACCTCCTCCAGGAGGGGTTCCACCACGAACCCGGAGCCGATGACTTCCATGACCGCCGCCAGTTCCCGCGGGCCGGCATTCAGACCCCCATCCGCTTCGGAGAACGGCAATCCCAGCAGCCCCAGATCCGCCAGATCGCGCCAATTATCCAAGCTATAGCCGTTCGGAGCAGACCGGTATTGCCGGCGCTGGTTGGCGCCATAGCGGTCTTGGACGAATTTATCGACCGTATCCTTGAGAATCGTCTGTTCCTGATTCAGGCTAAATTTCATGGTCCGTCCTTCCCTCTGCGTTCCCAGGCTTTCGAGACCCCACAGGACAACACTTTTTACACCGAATCACGACTGTGAATGTCCATAGTACTTGCGCCCCGGCGGGCTCCCAGAGGGCCCGGCGGGCGCAATTCCGTTCCCCTCGTACCGTTTTCGGGACGGGTTTGCCATTTGTCCGGGATACCGCCATCATCGCGCTGGGAGATCAAGAATGCGCTGGCCAGAAATTGAAAAAACTGCGGTTCCGCTGAATTTGATGCTGGACCGTCTCACGGTTCATTCGCTGGACGACTTGCGTTCGGCCGCCGAGGTGCTGCACGAGACGGCCTTGGAAATCAGGAATTTTCGCACCGCCCCGTGCAGCAATATTGCCTCCAAGGAGCCGATGACCGATGGTAAGGGAGCTATTCTCGCCACGGAGGTTTTTGGCTGGAACGAGTCAACCGAACGATGGTGGGACCGGCCCCGCCTGGCGCTCACCTCGCCGTTGACGCTGGCCTGCCGATATGAAAGCGAGCCGTTTTGGTGCAACAAGAGCGGCATTCACACCAAGCAATACAACCCCCATCTGGCTTCGCTGGATCTGACCAATTTTAGCGAACGCGCGATGACCGAAGTTGCGATCGTCGTCCCCATTCATCTGCCTTATGGTCAAATCGGCGCGGTGAGCTTCAATCCGATCGGATCGCATCGAAACGACCTGTCCGAGGAATTCGAACTGTACGGCGACCTGCTCGGACTGCTCGCCCGAAAGTTCATCTGCAGCTACGTCCGCGTGATGCAGGCGCAACGCTGGATCTCGGACGACGTCCGTTTGAGCAAGCGGGAAATCGAGTGTCTGCGCTGGGCGGCAGTGGGCAAGACCGACGGCGAAATCGCGACCATCCTATCGCGCAGCTGCGCCACCATCCGCTTCCACATTCACAACGCTGCGCAAAAGCTCAACGCCGTGAACCGCAGTCAGGCGGTATTCAAAGCGGGCCAGCTCGGCTTCTTGGGCTCCGTCAACTAGCGGCCATTTTAAGTCCGTTTGGTCGGGCATTGGCAACTAGCCAATGTTATAGATGCATATTGTCTCGGCACGCGCGAAGCTAGCCGCGTGAACACTCGATCAATAGATCCGCACCTTTTCCATATCGAACCGGCGATGCGCCTGATGGGCGGACGCGAGCGGAGCTCCGGCCGGCTTGCGTTCCCATTGCCGAATGATCCGGAATCCTTCGACCCCGCAGAGATGCCGAGGCATGGATACCTGTGGTCATTCACTATACAGCGCATCGCGCCGAAGTCGCCTCCCTATCGCGGCGACCCGCCGTTCGTGCCGTTTGCAATCGGCTACGTCGAGTTGCCGGGCGCGCTCATCATCGAAAGCCGCTTGACCGACGTGGATTTCGGCCGTCTGCACATCGGCATGCCGGTGGAACTCACGGCACTGCCGCTGTATACGGACGCCGACGGCATCCGGGTGGTGACCTACGCATTTCGCCCACAGGAATCCGCCGGGTCATGAGCGACGTCTTCATTGTAGGCATCGGTATTCATCCGTTCGGTAGAACCGACACTCGCAGCGGTTTGCAGCAGGGCGAGTTCGCCGTCCGCGCCGCGCTCGCCGATGCCAATCTTGATTGGACGGACATGCAATTCGCCTTCGGGGGTTCCGACGCATCGGGCAAGGCGGACACGCTCGTCACACAGCTTGGCCAGACCACGATCCCATTCGTCAATGTGTTGAACGGATGCGCGACCGGCGGCGCGGCTCTGTTCGGCGCCTATTCGGCCATCAAATCGCAGGAATTCGAGCTTGGTATCGCGCTGGGGTTCGACAAGCACCCGCGCGGCGCCTTCGATCCGAAGCCTGTCGACTGGGGCCTGCCGGAGTGGTATGGCGAAGCGGGCATGATGGTCACCACACAGTTTTTTGCGATCAAACTGCGGCGCTACATGGATCTCTACGGCATCACACCGCTGGCCCTCGCCAGGGTGGCCGAGAAAGCCTATTACAACGGAACCCGCGCTGCGCACGCGTGGCGCCGGGCGCCGGTCGATATCGACACGATCCTGAACTCCTCCATGATCAATGATCCGCTGACGAAATTCATGTTTTGTTCACCCTCTGAGGGAGGAGTTGCGCTGGTGCTCGCCAGCGAGAAGAGAGCGCGGGAACTAGCGCGCGCCGATGTGCGGCTGAAGGCCGTTGCAATGCGCAGCCGGCCGCCGGGGTCATTTGAAGTATTTGCTCCGGCCATCGAAATCGACCGCGGGCCTTCGACCACCATGGTTGCGAGCAAGGCCGCATTCGAAATGGCCGGCATCGGACCGCACGACATCGATGTCGCTCAGCTGCAGGACACCGAGTCGGGCGCGGAGATCATGCACATGGCGGAAAACGGATTTTGCGCCGATGGCCAGCAGGAGGCCTGGCTCGCCGAGGGCCGTTCGCGGCTCGACGGCACGCTGCCCATCAACACGGATGGGGGTTGCCTCGCCTGCGGCGAGCCCATCGGCGCGTCGGGTCTGCGTCAAGTCTACGAGAACGTCGTGCAGTTGCGCGGCGCCGGGGGCGCCCGCCAGGTGCCGCGCAAGCTTCGGACTGCGTACAGTCACGTCTACGGGGCACCCGGCGTCTCGGCCGTCGTGATCCTCGAATGCTAGAACTCGACTTCGACATCGCGCCGGAGTACCGAGAATTCCGCGACACGGTCCGGCAATTCCTGCAAACCCGCCTGTCCGAGCGGCTGCGTTTCGGGGCGCGCGCCACGCCGACGGTGTTCGCGGAACCGGAGATCGCGCGCGAGTGGCAGGCCATTCTTTTCAACAAGGGCTGGCTCGCCTACAACTGGCCGCGCGAATTCGGCGGGACCGGCTGGTCGCCCGTGCAGCGCTACATTTTTGAGCGCGAGTGCGCCCTGTCGGATGCCCCCGGGCTGCCCGTCCTCGGCCTCAAGCTGCTCGCGCCCGTGCTCTGCCACTATGGAACGCCGGCGCAGCAGACCCACTACTTACCCAAAATCCTCTCCGGCGAACACTACTGGTGCCAAGGATTTTCAGAACCCGGTGCAGGCTCGGACTTGGCGAATCTTAGAACCTCCGCCACCAAGAGCGGCGACCACTATCGGGTCAACGGCAGCAAAATCTGGACCACGCACGCGCATTTTGCCGACCACATGTTCTGCCTGGTGCGCACCGACAGCTCTGTGAAGGCCCAGCGCGGCATCAGCTTCTTGTTGGTCGATATGCAACAGCCGGGCGTACGCGTGCGGCCGATCACCACGCTGGCCGGCGACCACGAAGTCAATGAGGTGTTTCTCGATGATGTTCGGGTGCGTGAAACCGATCTGGTTGGAGCCGAAGGCCAAGGCTGGACCATCGCGAAATTCCTGCTCGAGAACGAGCGTGGCGGATCCTGCCATGCGCCGAAACTGCTCGCGGACATCGGGCGCCTCCGCTCCGACGCTTCGCGAGAACCCGCCGGCGGCGGCGGCACGCTGATTCGGGATCCTCTCTTTGCGTCGCAACTCGCCAAGCTCGAATTGGAAGCTCAGGCTCTCGAAATCACCGAATTGCGGATCTTGGAACAGTTGGGCAACGGTCAACGACCCGGCCCACAGACCTCGATCGTCAAGCTGGTTGCGTCGGATGTGAGGCGTCGCATCGACGCCCTGGCCATGAGCGCGTTCGGGTATATCGGATTACAGCTGGAAACGCGCAGGCCTCTGTACGGCTCGATCATCCCCGCGGCGATTTACAACCATGGGGCGCAGGTGGCGGCACCGCGCTATCTCAACAGCCAGGCCTGGGCAATCTTCGGCGGCAGCAATGAAATTCAACGCAACATCATCGCCAAAACGGTCCTCATGATCTGAGCGACGCAGAGCACCGCGGATTCGTCCGCCATTTTTTTTGGGAGAGGCAATGCCACTAGCACGCCATGAGTTGATACGTGCCTATCAGCGCATGAAGACCATTCGCGAATTCGAGGAGCGTCTTCATGTGGAGATCGCGAACGGCCAGATCGCGGGATTTACACACCTCTATGCGGGCCAGGAAGCGGTCGCCGTCGGTGTGTGCGAAAATCTGGGCGCCGAAGACCGCATCGTCTCCACGCATCGCGGACATGGCCATTGCATCGCCAAAGGCTGCGACGTTATCGGGATGATGAAGGAGATATTCGGACGGCGGGACGGCCTATGCCATGGCAAGGGCGGGTCGATGCATATCGCCGACACTTCCATCGGCATGCTCGGCGCCAACGGCATCGTCGGCGCCGGCGCACCGATTGCATTGGGCGCGGCTCTGGCCGCGAAAATGGACGGCAATGGTCGCGTCGCGGTCACCTTCACCGGCGACGGTGCCTGCAATCAAGGGACGACCTTCGAGGCCATGAATATGGCCGTCGTTCTCAAGGCGCCGCTCTTGTTTGCGTTCGAAAACAACCATTATTCGGAACACACCGGCGATCACTACTCCGTCGGCGCCAAGGATATGGCAAGTCGCGCCGAGGGCTTCGGCATGCTCGCACGCAAGGTGGACGGCTGCGACTTTCTGGCCAGTTACGACATCGTGAACGACGTACTCCAGCATTGCCGCGCGGGCAACGGCCCGGCGGCCATCGAGTTCAACACGGAGCGGTTCTTCGGTCACTTCGAGGGCGATCCTCAGCGCTACCGCGGTCCCGACGAAATCGAGCGGCTGCGCAGCACGCGCGATTGCCTGAAGATCTTTCGGGACAAGGTCACGAAGAGTGGCCTGCTCGACGGCGCGACGCTCGATCAAATCGATGCCGACGTGCTGGCGCTGATCGAGAGAGCCGTAGAGGAGGCGCAGAAGGCGCCGCCGCCCACCGCGGCCGATGTACTGACCAACGTCTACGCCACGTATTAGGTAGGGGACTCGACATGGCAGTAATGAATATGCGTGAAGCGATCGCGAGTACGATTCATGCCGAGATGGAGCGCGATTCCAATGTCCTCATCCTGGGCGAGGATATCGTGGGCGGCATGGGCACGGCCGGCGGCCCTGAGGCCATCGGCGGAATCTGGGGCCTGACGGGCGGCCTGTACGCCAAGTTCGGACCGAACCGTGTGATCGATACGCCGATTTCGGAGTCGTGCATCGTCGGTGCGGCCGCCGGCGCGGCGCTCTGCGGCAAGCGCGCGATTGCGGAGCTGATGTTCGCGGACTTCGTCGGCGTCTGCCTCGATCAGCTGTACAACCAGATCGCCAAGTTTCGCTACATGTTTGGCGGCGCCAAGTGCCCCGTCACCGTGCGCCTCACCTATGGGGCGGGACTGAATGCCGCCGCCCAGCACAGCCAGGCGGTTTACGCCATGCTGACCTCGATCCCCGGGCTCAAGGTCGTGATGCCGACGACGCCGGCCGACGCCAAGGGACTGCTGACGAGCGCCATCCGCGGCGACGACCCCGTGATGTTCTTCGAACACAAAACCCTGTACGGCGACAAGGGAGAGGTCCCCGACGGGGATTACCTGTTGCCGTTCGGCCATGCGCGAATGGTGCGCGAGGGTCATGACGCGTCGATCGTCACCTGCGGACAAATGGTGGGCTTCGCTGCCAGGGCGGCCGACAATCTCGCCAAAGAAGGTATTGCGTGCGACGTGATCGATTTGCGCACGACCAGTCCCATGGACGAGGAAACCATTCTCGACAGCGTCGAAATGAGCGGTCGTTTGATCGTCGTCGACGAAAGCCCGCCACGCTGCAGCCTGGCATCGGACATCGCCGGATTGGTGGCCAATAAGGGGTTTGCCGCCCTGCGCGCGCCCATCGAGATGGTCACCCCGCCGCACACACCCGTGCCCTTCGCCCGAGAGCTCGAAAAGGCGTACCTGCCCTCGGCGCTCAGCATCGAGGCGGCAGTGCGCAAGGCGCTTGCCTACCGCTAGTTCTTGAGGAGCGATACCGTGAGCAAATTGCGCGCGTTTACGATGCCCAAATGGGGCATCGAAATGGTGGAAGGCACCGTAAGCGAGTGGAATGTCAAAGTCGGCGAGCCGGTGGTCAGAGGGCAAGTCATCGCGCAGATAGAAACCGACAAGATCGTCAACGAGGTGGAAATCGAGTACGACACGCGTTTCGTGCGGCTGATCGCCGAGCCCGGGCAGGCGTATGCAGTAGGAGAACTGCTCGCGGTAACCTCAAGCGACACCGTCGAAGACGAGGAGATCGACGTCTTCATACGCGCGTTCGTACCCGCCGGCGGCGCGGCATTCGAGAACCTCGAACCCGCGAGTGCGAGCTCGGCGCCTCCTGCGCCGAGCGGCACCGCTCCACCGGCACCCACCCCATCCCCGCCTACCGGCCCACTTGCGCCCGCCGCAACGGGCCGCGACCGTCCGGCCATCCCCGCCGGCACGCGGATGAGCCCGACCGCCCGCGAGTTGGCTCTGCGCCTCTCGGTAAACGTTTCGGCCATCCAAGGTCACGGCCGCGGCGGACGCATTACGCTGCAGGACGTGGATCAAGCCACGAAACCTAGGCAAAGCGTGGGCGGCGGCGGCCCCGTCGCGATCGAGCCCACGGGCGCAGCCCTGGACGCCTTTTACGCCTCTCCCTACGCCAAGCGGCTGGCAGTGAAGCACTCGGTGGACCTCGCAGCACTCACCGGCACGGGACCGCGCGGACGCATCAGCCGGCAGGACGTGGCCGCCGCCGCCGGCATGAGCGGCGTGCCGGCACGCGGCGCAGCGTACGATATCCTGCGCATGTCGCCGACCCGCAGAGCCATCGCCCGGCAGCTGACGCTCTCCAAGTCGACGATTCCTCATTTCTATTTGCGCATGCCGGCCAATGTGGACGCCCTGCTCGCCTTGCGCGCGGAATTGAAGCGCGCCGAGGGCTCGGCTCCGAGCGTGAATGACTTTCTCATCCGGGCCGTTGCGCTCGCGCTGATGGCCGTGCCCGACGTCAACGTCCAGGTTCACGGCGATCAGATTCACCGCTTCCGTGACGCCGATATCTCAGTCGCGGTGGCCGCCGACAAGGGACTGATCACGCCGGTGATTCGTGCCGCGCAAACAAAATCCGTGCAGAGGATCTCCGCGGAGCTGCGCGCCGTGATCGAGCGGGCGCGCGCCGGCAAACTACGCGCCGACGAGATCGAGGGCGGCAGCTTCACGGTCTCCAATCTCGGCATGTTCGGGGTCGATCAGTTCGATGCCATCATCAACCCGCCGCAGGGCGCGATTTTGGCGATCGGAGCGGCGCGCCTTTGTCCGGTCGAACGGGGCGGCGGCTTGAGTGTGGCCCAGGTCGCGAATTTCTCCTTGTCCTGCGATCATCGCGCGATCGACGGCGCCGTCGGCGCCGCCTTTCTGAAGGAGCTGACGGCGTTGATTGAAACGCCGCAACGCCTGTAGCACATACGACGCCGAGCCCGCCGCTTCAATGGCGACCGGACAATCGTCGATAGTGGTCGCGCAATTCGCGCCGCAACACTTTGCCGGTGTGATTGCGCGGCAACGCGCTCACGAAATCCACCGACTTCGGGAGTTTGTAGCGCGCTATCCGCTCCGCCGCCCACGCAATGATTCCAGCCTCGTCCGGATTCGCACCGGCGGCGAGAACGACCACCGCCTTGACTGCTTCGCCCCACTTCTCGTCCGGCACGCCGACCACCGCGACCTCCGACACTGCGGGATGGCCGTAAATGGCGTTCTCGACTTCGGCCGGATAGATATTCTCGCCGCCCGAGATGATGAGGTCCTTGGCGCGATCTTGAAGATACAGGTATCCGTCCGCGTCCAAATAACCCACATCGCCGGTGCGCAGCCAACCTGAGGCATCGATGGTTTCGGCGGTGGCCTGCGTCATCTCGAAGTAGCCGGTCATATTGGACGAAGAGCGCGTCGCAATCTCACCGCTCGAACCCGCCGGCAATTCGTTGCCCGCGGTGTCGATGATTTTCAGTTCCACCCCGGGCAAAGCCTTGCCCACCGACCGCAGGCGCGCGCCGCTGGCAGGATCGTGATCCTCGGGAGCCAGCGCGACGATGGTTCCCGAAGTTTCGGTCATGCCATACATTTGCACGAAGCCACAACGAAACACCGCCTGGCATTCCTCCAGCAGCGCCGCCGGAAGCGGTGCGCCACCATAGTACAAGTAGCGCAGAAAACTGAAATCCGTGTTTGCTGCCTGAGGATGCCGCGCCGCAATTTGCATCGCCGTCGGGACGAGCATGACCTTGTTGATGCGGCTACGGACCATCTGATCGAAAATTGCATTCGGGTCGAACTCACGACTGATGATGCCGGTTGCGCCCTCCTGCAAGGTCCAAATCGCCCAACCCGTTCCGCTGATGTGGGCAACGGGCATCGCGATGAGGCTCACGTCATCGCAAGACCAACGATACCATTCGGGCAGCAATTCCGGCCTGGACCGCAGACCCATCAGGCTTTGGTGCGTGAGGACGGCACCCTTCGGACGGCCGGTGGTTCCGGACGTGTAGAGTTGCAGCACCGGTGCCTGCCAGCCGGCGACCGCCGCTGTCCCGTCCGTGCGCTGCCGATCGCGCCACGCGGCAAACGTGTCCAGTGCGCCCCCGGTCACGAGTCGCGGCATGTTCGGTGCAACGCTTGCCGCCAGCGCATCGAACTGCGATTCCACCAACACCATCCGCGCGCGTGAGTTGTCGAGCACGTACCCGATTTCGGGCTCCGCAAGGCGCCAGTTGACCGGCACGGTAATCACGCGCGCCCTCATCGCACCCAGAAAGTACTCGAAATACGCCAGAGAATTCTTTCCGAGGTAGGCGACTCGATCGCCGGGTCCGATCCCCCGCTCCCGCAGGCCATGCGCGATCTGGACCGCGCGGCGATCCAGGTCCTTGTAGGTCACAGCCTCGTTCTCGAAGCGGAGCGCGATCTTCCCGCCGCGCGCCGCGACCTGACGCTGAAACAATTCATCGAGCGTCATGCTTGTCATGCCAGACTGGAAATCCTGCTGAGTGGTTTGGAAAGCGCTCCAGGTGAGAATAGCGTGTACCGGCCGCCGGTTGCATAGCCCCTCTGACAACAGCTAGCTTTCGGTGGCTGCAGGGCAGGCTAAGATTACAGCGTGGGTCGCGGTTCAAGACCGGTACGGCGCTCAAGGTCACCGGGGCGGAACGCCTTTGAATTCATTGAGGATTTTTATGAACTACACGACGGTTGGAAATGTCGCCGAGAAAATGCTCGGCTATGTCGAGGAAGGCAGAACATTCCAGTCCGATCGCATCACGACGGTGCCGGTGACCCACTACCTCGATCCGGATCGTTGGGCGCGCGAAATGGAACTGATTTTCAAGCGCGTCCCGCTGCTGCTGGCGTTGACTGCGGAACTGCCGACGCCCGGCTCGTACAAGGCCATGGAAGCCATCGGGATGCCGATATTGGTCACGCGCGACAAGGACGGCAAGGCACATGCGTTTTTGAACGTGTGCAAGCACCGCGGCGGACCGCTGGCCAACGAGGGACACGGCCAGTGTGCGCGCTTTACCTGCATGTATCACGGTTGGACGTACAGCAACGACGGACGCCTGCTGGTCGTGACCGACAAGGACAATTTCGGCGAGATCGACAAATCGGCGCGCGGACTCACCGAACTGCCGTGCCGCGAGAAGGCCGGACTGATCTTCGCGGTGCTGACCCCCGGCGCCGCAATCGACATCGATGACTACTATGGTTCGATATTGGAAGACTTCGAAGCGGCCGACTTCGCCAACTGGACTTTTCTGGATTCCCGGGTGATCGAGGGCGCCAATTGGAAGGTCGCCTTCGACGGCTACCTGGAGGGTTATCACTTCGCCACCCTGCATCCGAAAACCATTGCGGCGCGGACCTACTCCAACATCACCCACTATGAAGCGTTCGGCCCGCATCTTCGGATTGGTTTCCCGCAGATCAGCATCAACGAGCTGCGCAAGGTGCCGCGCGAGCAGTGGGGACATCGCGAGAATGCCGGATTCGATTTCGTTCGGATCCTATTCCCCAACGTGTCTGCATTTCTGGCGCCGGAAATCGCCCAGATCGCACAGTTGTTTCCGGGACCGACGCCGGACAAGAATCGTACTGTCCTGCTGTATGCGCGCCGGACTCCCCCCAAGGATGATGCGGACAAGGCCGGTATTCAGCAAATGGTGGATTTCCTGCGCGACGTCACCTACGACGACGACTACGTGCTCGGCATGAAAATTCAAAAGGGATTGGCCTCGGGTGGGCTGAAAGAAATCGTGCTTGGAAAGAACGAGCGTGGCAATCAATTCTTTCATGAAACCGTCGAGTGGTACTTGAAGAACGATCCGAAGGCGCCCAAGCCGACATTGTGATTATCGGCTCGGTGACTTCGTGAACCTCAGGTCGGCAGCAGTGAACCCCCGCCCGCTACTCGCATTGCGAACGCCGGCTCGGTCCGGCTCATTGCCGCGGCCTTCAATTCCCCTTCACCGCCTCATGCGCCTGAGACCGGATGTACTGTCGAAGATCGTTCCGCACGCTGTCGGTGAACTCTTCGAAGCGCGGCATGCCGTGCGGCACCAAAGCGCCGCCCTGAACGATCGATTTGAAGCTCTCATCCGTGAGAGGAACGGCCGAGCTGCGTAGATCGGGCGCATGGCCGCCGGCGATGACCACGACGCCATGACACACGGCACAGTAGAGTGCATAGGTCTTCTCGCCGCGCTTGGCAGAGACCGCATCGTCGCGATAATCGGTGTCCGCAACGGGTTCGAACTTGACGGGCGGCGCGGTTGGCGGAAGGACGGCGGTTCCGTCGAGCGTGAAGGTCAACACTCGCCGCTTCTGCATCCGGTAGTCAATACCGTACTGTTGATAGAGCACCGCGAAGGCAGCTCCGCTGGTGTCGTTGCCCGAGAGGACGGTCACATATTGTCTGCCGGCTACGCCATAGCTGATCGGAGGCGCAATGACGGCCGCTCCCGCGTCGTAGGACCAGAGTAGGCGCCCCGTATCGGCGGCATAGGCGTTGAATTGGCTGTCGATCTGACCCTGGAACACGAGATTGCCGCCGGTGGTCATCGTGCCTCCATTCCAGAACGAGGGGTTCGGCACCCGCCAGACCGAGCGTTGATGAACGGGATCCCAGGCCTGCAGATAGCTGGTGCCGGCGCCCGGCAGGTCCGGCGTAAAGCCGAGGTCGACGCCGGTATCCACCGTATTACCCGGCACTCGTTTCCAGGTTTTCGGATCGATGGCCTTGTCGTTGTAGGTTGCGGGCAATTCGATCGTGGGCAGGTAAACCAGTCCGGTTTTCACATTGAACGACATGGGCGGCCAGCTATGCGCGCCGACGGGTCCCGGCCACATCGTCGTCTCGCCGCTCTCGTAGCGGATGTTCGGCATCTCGATGGGCCGTCCGGTACCAATATCAATCCGGGATGCCCAGTTCACTCTCGCGAACGGCTCCGCCGAGATGAGCTTCCCGTCGCTGCGGTCGATCACGTAGAAGAAGCCGTCCTTGGGTGCGGTCATCAAGACCTTGCGCGGCTTCCCGTCGAGCGTCAGAGTTGCCAGTTCCATGTCCATCGACGCGTTGTAGTCCCAACTCTCGCCGGGGTTTTCCTGATAGTGCCATTTGTACCCGCCGGTATCCGCATCGACTGCGACTACCGAGGCAAGGAACAGATTGTCCCCCTTACCGGCGCTGCGGATCTTGCGATTCCACGGCGCACCGTTGCCGGTACCCAAATAGAACGCGTTGAATTCAGGATCGAAGGTGATGGAGTTCCAGACGGTGCCGCCGCCACCGTACTTCCACCATTCGCCGAACCAGGTCTTGGCGGCCATTTCCATGGTCTCGTCTTCAAACCCGTCGGCCGGGTTGCCGGGGACGGTGTAGAAGCGCCAGAGTCGCTTACCGGTCTCGCCGTCATAGCAGTCCACATAACCCCGGATCGAACCCACATCGGCGCCGCCGTTCCCGATCACCACCTTGTTGTTGAAGGCCCGGGGCGGCCCGCTGATGAAACGAACGTCGCCAGGATCCACGGTCAGTACAGACCACATGAGCCTTCCGGACTTGGCGTCGACGGAGATCAGCCGCCCGTCCTGAGTGCCGACGTAGAGCTTGCCGTTTGAATAGGAGAGGCCGCGAATGCCCCAGCCCTGCCGCAGCTTGCGTCCCGCCGCCGCGATTGCCTTGGGATCGTAGGTCCACAGCACCTTGCCGGTCCTGGCCTCGATCGCGTGAAGCAGACTGTATCCCGTCGCAATATAGAGCGTGCCGTCCACCTCGACCGGCGCCGTGACCGAATTGCCCGGAGGCAAATCCATCCACCATGCCAGCTTCAGGCGCTGAATCGTCCTATCGTTGATTTGCGTCAGCGGACTGTAGTGGTCCTCGGCCGCCGTTCGGCCGAAGGATTCCCAATTGCCGGGCTTGACGTCCATATCGACGCCGTTGGCCGCGGCCTTCGCAATGCCGGCGGTGCACGCCAACGTTAATCCGAGCAGGCCTGCGAAGTTGCGCCGTATGCGGTCCATCGCACCTCCTTTCGTGCGCTCGGTCGTGCCCCTCAAGATTTACCGGCGATCTTCCTCCGAGCGGCGACGGCGCTGACGATCGGAGTCGGGTCAAAGTAATAGGGGCGAATCTCGCAGACCCTGCCGTCCTTGAAGCGGAAGGTTTCGGCCAGCGGCACCCGCACCGGCGGCGTCCCCTCGAGCAGCAGATCGAGCAACGCCACGACGCGATCGCCGCCGGCTGTGATCTCATGAATATCGAGACCCACGACACCCGCCGACGCCATGACGATCTCGAACAGCTCCTGCAACGCTCCGGGGCCCCGATAGACCCCCGCGAACGGCAATGTATCCGCTTCGGTGACCAAGAAGTCGGCGGTCAGCATCGACTCGGCGGTTTTCCAATCGCCGCCGCCCGTGGCGGCGAACAGATCCTGCACGTACTTGATATTCCGCTCTTCGGTCTCTCGCGACATGTGCAATCCTTGAGGAAACACCACCCCTGCCGATTGGCGCGGCTAGTAGTTGAATCCAAGCGTGACACCGAATGACCGTGGTTCTTGCCCAAAACCAAAGGAGAACAGCCCGGCAACGGTGAAGGAGTCGGTTGCCACCCGTGAGTCGGAAAGATTACGACCATACACGGTCACGTAGGCCTTGGCCTTGTTGATCATGAAATTACCGGTGACGCTGGCATCTACCAGATTTTGCTTGGGCGCTCGCACGCGCGGATCGTTGCCGTTTACTACGGCGTACGTGCCGGGACCGCCCGGCTGAGTGATTGGTCCGAGCGAGATTTGTTGATCGTAGCTCGCGATGTGACGATAGCCGACGGTGCCATGCACATCGCCGAAACTCAGGGGAATCTTGTAATCGACGCTGGCCGCCGCCGTGAACGATGGGTTGTAGATCAAATTGTTATTCGAGTAATTGGTGAGCGATGGCACCGTCTGACCCGGCAATACCTGATTCGCCACAAAACCGTCGAAGTGCGAACTCAAGGTGCCGAGCGATGCATTGAGCGTCAGATTTTGAGTCGCTCGACCGACGACTTCGAGTTCCACTCCCTTGATGGTGGCGGCTCCCACGTTCGATATCACCGTTTCATTACCGGTGGGACCACCGGGAATCGTGGTGGTCTGCTGCATGTCCTTGTACTTCGCATAGAAATAATCGGCGTTTACCGACATGCGTCGGTCGAACCAATCCGACTTGATGCCCACCTCCGACGAGTCGACGGTCTCGGGTTTGAACGCGGTGTTCGTAGTAATGACGTCTCCGGCACGGTTGCTGAAACCGCCCGAGCGGTAGCCTACGGAATAGGAGGCGTAGTACATGAAGTCGGTGTTCGGACGATAATCGACGCTGGCTTTGGGCGTGAACTTGGAGAAGGTCGCGTGAGGTGCGCCGACGGGAGTTTCCACTCCGCCGATGGCCACGGTGTTGTCCAAACTCTTTTTATCCTGAGTGTATCTGCCCCCGAAGTTGAGGCGCCACTGATCGATGAAGGCCCAATCGAAGTCGATGAAGGCGGCGGCCGACTTTGCCGTGCCGCTGACGATCTGACCTGTCGAAGGGAATCCGCCGCCAAACAAATCCGTAAACTGGGTCAGCGTATACGCGCTGTCGTAGTAATAAAGCCCCGCCACATAATCCAGCTTCTCGGTCGCCTTGCCCGCGGCACGCACTTCCTGGCTAAATTGATGAAAAGTCTGAATTCGATGCGCAATATAGAGGCCGAGGCTGCTCGCGTCAAAAGGCTGTACTTGGTCTTCGTCGGATTTGCGATAGCCCGTCACCGAGGTCAGTTTGACCGGACCCAAGTCCCAGTTCATCGACAGGGTCGCGGCCGGCGCATTGTAGTGTCCGCTCGCTTGGGGGCCTGTGGGGTTGCTGAAGACGGTATACAGGTCCGTGGTGTTGTTCCGATTGACTTCATTGCCCAAGCCGGCACCGATCAGGACTTGACCGAATAGCTCGGATGAATTCGTCAGGTTACCGCCCACCGGCACGAGATATTCTACTTGTTTCTCCAGGGTCAACAGTGCATCGAAATTCGGCGCAGGTGTTAACAAGAATGCGGCGCCAAAGTTTTGATTTTGGCTGCCCGCGGTGTCGCGGCCGGTGTTCGCGTCGCGGTAGAACCCGTCGGTCTTCGTGTTGAATGCGAACAGTTTGACGGCCAGAACGTCCTTGATGATCGGCGCGTTGAAGACGGCACGTTCGGTGGACGTATCGAAGCTGCCGTAGCTGAATTCCGCCTTGGCGCCGAATTCCCCGGTAGGCCGGGTGCGTGTAACGTTGATGACGCCGCCGATGGTGTTGCGTCCGAACAAAGTGCCCTGCGGTCCCCGGAGTACTTCGAAATCCCCTATGTCGAAGAAATTGAGATACTGACCCGTGCTCGTTCCCAGGAAGACTCCATCGACCACGACTCCGACCGTAGGATCAAAGGATTTCTCAATATCCGCGAAGGTCAGTCCGCGGATCGAGATGTTGGCCGACGCTGGCCCGGAAGGTTGGTTCGTGATGATGACGTTCGGCATGGCACCCTGCAAATCCCCGATATTGGTGGTGCCTTTCGCTTCTAGCATGGCCGTGTTGAGGGCGGTGACCGCCAGCGGCGTATCGTGAATGGACTCGTCTCGCCGGCGCGCAGTCACCGTGATTTCCACCAGAGAGTCCGAATCCGGTACTGCGGCGGTGTCCGCATGCACAACCGGTGTAAAAACAGACCCCGCAAGCAGTGCCCCTGCTGCCACGATTCCGCACGACTTATTTTTTGACTTCGCTTCCATGGCTCCCCGACTAAAACGTTTTATCAGACGACTGCATTTCGTTGCCCGCAGGCGACAGGCTTTAGATCGCTTGAGCGCATACTGCACGGACGGGACCGGTGTGCGAACTAGTAGATAGCATAGGTCGAACGGTGCATTGAGCCCGGGCCGCGGCGATTCCCGGCGTACCGGCTCGATCGACCCGCATCCGAGTCATACGCTTCACCGGGATCTGATGAAAGCACTAGTGATTTCTCCATGCCGCGGCAGTTACCATGCCGGGCTACTGAATCCTCAAGGCTACGGAGTAACCGCGTGACCGACGAAGTTCTGCTCGAGACCTGCGGCCCACACATTCTGGTTGTCAAGCTCAATCGTCCGGCTGCGCGCAATGCCGTCAACGTGGCAATGACCAAGGCCATCTCGGCCGCCATCGAGACCTCGGAAGCAGATCCGTCAATTCGAGCAGTCATTCTCACGACCACCGTGCCTGACGTCTTTTGTGCCGGCGCCGATCTCAAGGAACTGGCGGCCGGGCGCGGAGGTGACTTGGTGACGGCCGCCGGCGGCTTTGCCGGGTTTGTCCGGGCGCGGCGCGCCAAACCCTGGATAGCAGCGGTGGCCGGCAAAGCGCTGGGCGGCGGTCTGGAATTCTGCCTTGCCTGCGACATGGTGGTGGCGGGCCGGGGCGCCTCTTTTGGGCTGCCCGAAGTCTTGCGCGGCATTTATGCGGGTGCCGGCGGTGTTTTTCGATTGCCCCTGGCGATTCCGCGGGCAATTGCCCTCGAGATGATGGCCACCGGATTGCCGATCGATGCCGCCCGCGCTTATGAGTTGGGGCTCGTCAATCGCCTCGTCGAGCCGGACGATGTCCTGAATGCCGCAATAAAGCTCGCTGAATCGGTTTCCAAAGCGGCGCCCATCGCCGTCGTCGAAACGCTCGCCCTGGCGCGGGTGGCCAATCAAAAGAGCGAACAGGAGTTGTGGCAATTGTCCGATGAGCTCGGCGAACGGCTGCTGAAGACGGAGGACTATTGGGAAGGCCCGCGTGCCTTTGCAGAGAAGCGCAGTCCCGTGTGGAAGGGGCGATGACGTGAACGATGATCGCACACCCATCATCATTGGCGTCGGACAATTCGCGGAAGCGCCGAATCTGTCGAATTATCGCTCCCTGTCGCCGGTCGAACTGGCCGCCGCCGCAGTCCGTGAGGCCATCGGCGACTCCCGCGCAACCGGAGATCTCGTGGGAGTTGTGGACACGTTTGCCGCAATTCGTCAGTTCGAAATCTCGACGCCGGATGCCCAGGCTCCATTCGGCCACTCCAACAATCTGCCGCGATCCATCGCCAATCGCATCGGCGCGAATCCACGTCGTGCGATTCTCGAGGTGGCGGGTGGGCAGGGCAATCAACATCTGGTCGGCGAGTTGGGCGAAGAAATCGCGCGGGGTCGATCTGACCTTGCGATCATAGCCGGCGCGGAAGCTATTTCGACGGTCTTGCATCTGAAAGCCCTGGGAGAGACTCGTGACTGGTCCGAGGCGGTAACAGGCGATCTCGAGGATCGGGGCTTTGGCGTCGACGGGATGCTGGATGAGCAACTCGCACGCCATGGGCTGGATACGGCGATCGCCGTGTACGCCCTGTTCGACAATGCGCGTCGCGCACGACTGCACCGCTCGTTGGAAGAGTATCGTTTTGATATCGGCAGACTGTTCGCGCCGTTCTCACGGGTTGCCGCGGCGAATCCGTATGCCGCAGCGCGCGTCGAGCACAGCGCGGAAGCGCTCGCGACCGTTACGGATCGTAACCGTATCGTTGCAGAGCCGTATGCCCGGATGACGGTGGCCCGCGATCAGGTGAACCAGGCCGCGGCCCTCGTCGTATGCTCCGTCGCGAAGGCGAGAGCGCTCCGCGTGCCTTCCGATCGCTGGGTGCACATACACGGGGTCGTCGGGGCTCACGAACCCATGCCGCTGCAGCGCCCGGATCTGTCCCGAAGTCCTGCCTCCATGGCGGCCTCGGTGCGCGCGTTGCAACTGGCAGGACAATCGATCGAAGACATGAGCTTCTTCGATCTATATAGCTGTTTCGCAATCCCGGTGTTCAATATCATCGACGGCTTCGGTCTCGCAGTGGACGATCCGCGTGGCTATACGCTGACCGGCGGTTTGCCGTTTTTTGGCGGCGCCGGCAATAACTATTCGATGCATGCCATTGCGGAGGCGGTGACACGACTGCGGGCGCGCCCGGGCACCTGGGCATTCGTGGGCGCCAACGGCGGTTTCATGTCCAAGTATTCCGCCGGTGTCTATTCGACGCTACCGGCATCGTGGGACGCACCGGAATCACGCAATCAATCAATTGACGATCATCCCGACACGATTGCGGTTGTCGATGCGGCAGTCGGCCCTGCAGTCATCGAGTCGTACACCATCGTGCCCCGCGCGAAGGGTGATTTGGGGGCCGTGGTTGCGCGCTCGTCCAGTAATGGTGCGCGCTGTGTTGCAGCGGTTGCGCCGGAGGACGGGAAAACGCTTGCGCAGCTGAAACCGGGCATGCCGTTTGGGCGAGCCATTCAGATCACGCCAGGCATCAACGGACGAAACGTGTTCGATTTCGAATGACCCGCCTCAGGCTTTGGAGTCGGCCCAGATCGCGAGCGCGTCGAGCGCCTCGATTTTTCCCTCATAGGCCAACAGCGGGTTGATTTCCAGCGCCGCAAGTTGGGGTCCAAGCGCGAGCGCTGCGTTGCCGATTTTGGCGATGGCGTCTGCCGCCGCCGGGATGTTTACGGGCCTCGTACCACGGTGGCCGTCGAGAAGTGCTGCGCCGCGCAGCGACCGCAACATGCGTTCGACTTCGTCGCTCGTCACGGGTAGGAGACTGAGGGCGCTGTCGTCGAGGATTTCGACCCAGACGCCGCCCAGAGCCACCGCCATCACCATGCCCCACTGCGGATCCCGCGCGACGCCGGCAAATAATTCGACGCCGTGTTCGCGCATCGGCGAGACGATGATTCCATCGACGGTCGCGTGCGGCTTGGCCTGCTTGACGGAGTTCATGATCGCTTCGTAGGACGTCGCTGCTGCGTCACCTCCGACGATATTCAGCCTGACGCCGCCGATATCGCTTTTGTGCCCAATATCCGCCGACGCCACCTTCAGGACGACGCGCCCGCCGATGCTGTCGGCCGCCGCCGCGGCATCCTGCTTCGATCCGACGAGGATCGCCGGAACCACCGGTACTCCGAACGCCGACAAAAGCTCCAGCGTCGCACGCTCCGTGAGGGGTCTGGGACCGCCATACATTTCGCCGCTGTCGTTGCCGGCGATCGACGCACCGATTCGTGCTGCGTTTCCCGAGCGACGCCGTGTCGACCAACGCACGGCGCCCGCGACGGCGCGCAAGCCGGCCTCGAGTCCTGTCAGCGTGTGCTTGATGCCTGCAGTTTCCATGGCGAGCCGGCCAAAAGCGTTCACTGGTTGAATCGATTGTGTCAGCAGGAATCCCGGCTTTGAAATGGCATTGAATCCGGTACCGATAGCTTTCAATTGTACGGCCCCGACCGTGTGCGCCTCGGTGTCGGGCAATGGATAGACGGCGAAGATGCAACCGATCGCCGGATCCGTTGCGACGATTTTGATGGTGCGTTCGAACAATCCGGGATCTGCCATCACCGCGCCGGTGGCATCGAGCGGATTGAGTGTCGCCCCGTACGCGGGCAGCACCTCTCGCAGGGCAGCGCACGTGCCCGGCGCAAATGTCGGGAAGTCGACTCCCAACGGTTCGGCGATGTCGGTGCTCATCGCACAGGCGCCCCCTGACACCGAAATGATCGCAACTCCCGGAATCGGCAATTCGCCCGTGACGTTCAGGAAGCCGGCCGTGATGATGAGATCTTCGACGGTTCGAACCCGGATGATATTCAAACGCGCACAGGCGGCTTCGAATACGCGATTGTCTCCGACCAACGAACCGGTGTGCGCCGCCGCCACGGAGGCTGACAAGACGCTGCTTCCCACCTTGATCATTACGATGGGTTTGCCGGCGGCATGCGCCTTGAGCGCCGCGTTGCTGAACGCCACCGTGTCTCTGATGGTCTCGCAATACACTGCAATGACCCGGGTAGGCGGATGTTGCACCAAGAAATCGACCAGATCAGCCATGCCGATCATGGCCTCGTTGCCGGTGGCGGCGGCGAAACTCAAACCAATATCGAGACGGCGGGCAATGTCCATCAATTCCGATGTGGTCGCGCCGCTCTGCGATATCAGTCCAACCGACCCGTCTCGCAGTGGTAGCTGGGGCGGGATTGCGGTCAGCGGCTTACGATCGGCGATGTTGGCGAATCCCAGGCTGTTGGGACCGAGGAAGCGCACCCCGGCAGCGCGAGACATTGCGACGATCTCACTTTGCAAAGCGACACCTTCGGCGCCGACCTCGGCGAAACCGGAGGTCAAAATCACCGCGGTTTTGATGCCTGCGGCAATGACATCGGCCATGGCGTCGCGGATCGCGGTGACCGGTACGATGATGTACGCAGCATCGATCGGCCGGCCGATCGCGACGCAGGACGGGTAGCCTTTGACGCCCAGTACATCCACACCCTGCCGGTTGACCGCATACAGCTCACCGTCGAACTGGTAGGCGGAAAAGTTGCGCAGAATCGCTCCGGTCCACATCGCCTTTTCGGTGGCGCCCACCAACGCGATGGAGCGCGGTTTGAACAGGCTTTCGAGCGGGTGCGGGTTCATATAGGAATTATCAATGCGGCCGGTGCCGCCTCCAGACCGTTCGGCGCCTGCCGCCGCTGCACTGAAGACTAATCTTGTCATCTCGCATTTAAACCTAGCTGTTGTCTCAGGTGAAGCGGGCTCGCCTGCGGTGCAAGCTCCCAGCGGTACATTGGGGGACGCATGTCGGACATCTATGATTACATCATTGTCGGCGCCGGATCCGCCGGATGCGTTTTGGCCAATCGCTTATCGGAAGACCCGCGCAACCGCGTCTTGCTGCTCGAAGCCGGCGGCCCGGATACGAGCCCGATCATCAGTATGCCCAAGGGAATTGCCCGACTCATCCACGATCCGAACTACGCCTGGCATTTCCCCGGCGAGCAGCTCGGCTTGCAACGGCCTCATTCTCGCCGACGCTCGTATCGGCACGCAGGATAGTCTCATGACTACAGGGGGCACAGCCGATGCAAGAGTTTGACGTTATCGTACTGGGAACGGGCGCGGCCGGATTGACGGCGGCGATTGCCGCCCACGAAGGCGGCGCGCGTGTGGGCCTCTTCGAAAAAGCGGAGACCGTCGGCGGGACCAGCGCGTGGTCGGGTGGGCAACTGTGGATACCCAACAACCCGCATCAGCGTGCGTTGGGAAAACCAGACTGCCGCGAAGATGCGCTGACGTATCTCATGGCCCTGTCGCACGGCATGATCGATCCCGTGCTTGCGGCGACCTATGTGGACACGGGCCCGGAGATGATCGATTTTCTTGCCGGGTGCACGCCCGTGCATTTCTATTCCGTCCCCGACTTTCCCGATTACCATCCTGAATTTCCCGGCGGGAAACCCGAAGGAGGCCGCACGCTTGAATGCCCTCCCTTTCCCTATGGTGAACTGGGCGCCTGGCGCGACCGGGTGGGCGTCTCGCCCTACTATCCGGATTTCACCATGACCATCGCCGAGACCACTCTCGGCCGCCCGGTGCCACAGCCGGCTACGCCTGCGGTCAAAGCGAAGCGTAAGGCGAATGACGAACGTGGTATGGGCTTGGCGCTAGTCGGTCGGTTGCTCAAGTCCTGCCTGGATCGCGGTATTGAGCCGCGAACCGAATCCCGCGCGACCGAGTTGATCATGAGCAATGGCGCCGTGGGCGGTGTGCGTTTCCTTGGACGCGATGGGCCGTTTGAGGTGCGCGCCGGCCGCGTCATCCTCGCGACCGGAGGATTTGAATGGAACGAGGCGATGGTGCGCGCGTTCGCCCGCGGACCCCTGACACACCCGGTTTCGATCAAGACTAACACCGGAGATGGGCTGAAAATGGCGATGCGGGTGGGTGCGATGCTCGGCAACATGCGCGAAGCATGGTGGATGCCGGTCATCGAGGTTCCCGTGGAGGTCATCTCGATGGGTCGGCAGCTGCTCACCTATGAGCGGACAATGCCGGGTGGATTGATGGTCAACCGCCACGGCAAGCGGTTCACCAACGAAGCCGCAAACTACAACGCCTTTGGGGCCGCTTTCCACGAACAGGATGTAAGCCGCTTTGAATATGCCAACCTCCCCTGTTGGCTTATGTTCAATCAGTCGTTCTATGCGAAGTATCCCTTCGTAGGCGGACTGACGGATGGCTTTTCCGCAGGCGTCCGGCCGCCCGAATGGATTCCGCGGGCGAATTCATTGAGCGAACTGGCTGCGCGCCTGGGGATTGACGCGGTGGGACTCGAGGCAACGGTCAAGCGGTTCAATGCCCACGCCGCCGAGGGGCACGATCCCGATTTTCGGCGAGGAGAAAGTGCCAATGATTTGTGGTGGGGTGATCCGGCGTGGCGCGGCGATCGTCGGGCCACCCTCGCGCCGCTTGGCGAGGGGCCTTACTACGCGATTGAGGTGAAAAGCGGCGCCCTGGGCACGAAGGGTGGGCCGCAAACCGACAGCGATGCCCGTGTGCTTGATGTCGACGGTGGTGTAATCCCTGGCCTGTATGCGGCGGGCAATGTCATGGCGTCGCCCATGGGCATGACCTATGGCGGCGCGGGCGGCACGTTGGGGCCGGGAATGGTGTTCGGCTTTCGTGCAGGAAAGCATGCCGCGAGCACGCGAGCTTCGGCAACGCGCTGACATAGGAGAGAATCGTGCAAAAAATATTTGGCCCGGTCATGCAAAACGCGTTCGTGGTCGACGACCTCGATGCCGCGTTGAATCATTGGATCGTCAAAATGGGCGTCGGCCCCTTCTACCTATTCCAGCACGTCAAGTTCCAGGACATCTTTTTTCGCGGCGAGCCCTCATCCGTCGACATGACCGCGGCAATCGCCTACTGGGGCGACGTGCAGATCGAACTCATCAAGCAGCATAACGACCAGCCTTCAATCTTCAGGGAATTCCAAGCCAAGGGGCAGCACGGCATGCAGCATATGGGCGTCATCACCCCGAATCTGGATGAGCACCTCAGCAGGTTGCAGCCGCTCGGAATTGTTCCCCTGCAGTGGGGCTCAATGCCTGCAGGCATGCGTTTCGCCTATGTCAGCAGCGACTTTCATCCGGGCGGGATGATCGAATTGATCGAGCCCGGCCCGCTCATCGGGGACTTCTTCAAGCAGATGAAGGACGCTGCCGAGCACTGGGATGGCAGCAACGCGGTCATTCCGCTCTAAGGGCCGCGCGGCGGCGACACGCTCAGGACCGATTGGCCTCTGCGGCGTCGCGCTTGATCTTCTTGGCAATCGACCACTTGTGGACTTCGGTCGGACCGTCATAGATGCGAAATGCGCGAATCTCACGAAAAATCTGCTCAACTACCGTATCTTTCGACACCCCGGTTCCGCCCATAACCTGCACACAGCGATCGGCCACCCGGTAAAGAAGTTCGGACACGGAGGCTTTGGTCATCGAGCTCTCCACCGTTCCAAGCGAGCCGGTGTCGAGCACTTCCGCGCACCAGTCGATCATGAGCTCAGCCTGCTTGAGTTCGATCAGATTGTCGGCGAGCATGAATCCCACTCCCTCGTGATCGATCAACGGCTTGCCGAAGGCATGGCGCCGACACGCATACGCGGTCGCAATTTCGTTCGCGCGCGTCGCGGCCCCATGCCAGCGCATGCAATGCGAGAGGCGAGCGGGACTTAACCGGACTTGCGCATACGAAAAGCCCTGATGCACTTCGCCTAGGATCTGGCTGGCGGGCACGCGCAAATTGTCGATGCGCACGGCCGCGTGGCCGCCGGGCATCGAACTGTCGATCGTGCCCATGACCCGTTCCACTCGGATTGACGCGTGGGGCAGCTCGACCAGAAACATCGTCGCCGCCGCTCTCTGATCGCTAGGGCTCGTTCTCGCCATGACGATCCCGACTTTCGCCCCGACCGCCCCCGTGATGAACACCTTGCGCCCGTTGACGACCCAGTCGTCGGAGTCCTGTACCGCAACGGTCTGCATCATCGACGGATCGGAGCCGGCGCCGCCTTCGTCGGCAGGCTCGGTCATGAAAAATGCGGAGCGCGCTTCGCCGGCGACCAGTTGCGTCAGGAAGCGCTTTTTTTGACCGTCATTGGCGACCTTGCCGAGCAAGTACATATTGCCCTCATCGGGCGCCGCGGTATTCACTGCGGTGGGACCCAAGGGAGACAGCCCCGATTTGCGGAGAACCAGGGCGGTCCCGCGCTGCGTCAAATGAGCCCCGCTCGCCAGAATATGGGGAGTCAGCACTCCGGCCCGACGGGCCAGAGTTCGCAACTCCAGCACCAATTCCTCCGTTGGCCCATGCGCCGTGTATCGCGGGTCCTTTTCAAAAGGCACCACGACGTTGCGCACGAACGCCTCCACCTTCGATGCAATTTCCACTGCGGTATGGGATGGCTGGATTTGATGCGCATTCATCGAAGTTCCCCACTATGGTGCTTGATCTGCGCCCACGCCAACTCCGCCAGCGGCTGCACGTTCTCGGCCATCGACTTCGCGTGCGAGGATGCCGCCGTGCCCCGTACAATCCGTCCCTTGATGCCGTGCAGAATTGCGGCAAATCGGTACATGTTGAATGCAATGTAGAAGTTCAAGTTCGCAATCCCTTCCCGTCCGGTTCGACGGCAATAGGCGGATACATACTCCGTTTCCGAGGGAATCGACAGGGCCCTGATATCGCTACCGTTGAATCCGCCGATAATCCGCGGCGGCAACCGGTACATCATGAGATGGTACGTAAAGTCGCCGAGTGGATGACCCAACGTAGACAATTCCCAATCCAACACGGCAATTATCCGAGGCTCGGTTGGATGGAAAATCACGTTATCGGCACGAAAATCACCGTGGACGATGCTCTGCTGCTCACCCGGAGGAATGTGGTTCGGCAGCCAGTCGATGAGCCGGTCCATATTGATGTCGCGTCCCGCCGCCTCATCCTCGAGGTATTGTCGCGACCAGCGGGCGATCTGACGTTCGAAATAATTGCCGCCCCTTCCGTAGTCCGCCAGACCGATGCCCGGCGGGTCCAGCAAGTGCAGATTCGCGATCGTGGCGTTCATGGCGTCGAAGTACAACGGCCGCTCGTCCCGCGTCAGACCGGGAAGCGTCGAATCCCAGAATATTCGCCCACTCACCATCTCCATCACGTAGAACCACGTGCCGATGACAGTTTCATCGAGACAGAGCGCGAACGGGCGCGCCACTGGAAAGCCAACTGCGGCGAGAGCGCCAATCACCCGGTACTCGCGTTCGATGGCATGCGCCCCTTTGAGCAGCGCACCGGGCGGCTTGCGCCGCAGTACGTAGTCACGTTCGGGAGTTCGAAGTTTGTAGGTGGGATTGGATTGTCCGCCCTTGAATTGTTCGATGATGAGGGGCCCCGCGTACCCCTCCACTTGAGCGCCAAGCCAATGGGCGAGCTTCGGTGCGTCGATTTCCTGACCCGCGCGGACAGGTTCGGTTCCGGAGAATGCAGCTTCCTTTTCGAGCATCGATCGGGTCCCTATGAGGCTTCGTCACGAGGCCGCGTCAACGAACTCCGTGAGTATGCCGGCCGGCATACCGTAGCACTGGTCGCGCCGGAACGTGCACCTAAGATGGCCTTCTCCGTGCTCAACTAGCAGTTTTAATAGCGACTCATCGACCGTGCCGGCGCTGACGGGTCTTAGCAGGGTGAGCGTTCGACCGCACTCGAACTCGAGTGCCAATTCCCGAGGAACTCGTTTCAGCGCTGGGATCTCCGGCGCAAAGCTGATTCGCGCGCGAGCCTCAGCTAAGCTTCTCGAGCAGTGTCGCGAGTTCCGACTGCTGCGCCGTGCTCAGCCGTGTCAGCCGCGCTCCGAACGCTTTCGACAGGAGCGCGAGCCCGCGCGCCATCGTCTTGCGCCCCTCGGGTGTGAGGGTGAGCCGGTGGCGACGCAGATCCGCGCCATCGATTTCACGGCGCAGAAAGCCCGCGGCTTCGAGCCGCTTGACGTACATCGTCACGGTGGGCTTCGGCATGCAGAGGACGCCGGCTAGTTCCGCGGGGTGCGGGTGCACGTCCACCTCGGCGAGCACGAACAGCTCCTTCGTCTCCAGCCCGAGCTCGGCGATGTCAGGCGCGACGCTGGTGAACACCGACATCACGAGACGGTAATTGAGGGACCAAATCTTTCCGACATCCACTTTGGCCATGGGCACTTGCCATTTTATTAGTTTATTACTAAACTATCGTAACTCGGAACTAGCGTGTTATTGTACCATATACCCACTCGGAGAGCACCATGCCCCTCGATCACTATATTACCCTCGGCCGTTCAGGCCTGCGTGTGAGCCCGTTTTGTCTCGGCGCGATGACCTTCGGTGAAGACCTCGGCTGGGGCTCCAGCGTCGAGGAGTCTCAACAGATCATCGACCGCTTCATCGAATTCGGCGGCAATTTTATCGATACCGCAAACTTCTACACGAGAGGCCATTCGGAGAAAATCATCGGCGACCACGTGGGACGCCACAGCGCTCGGCGCGACCGGCTCGTCATCGCCACGAAGTTCAGCGGCAACCTCTACCCCGGGGATCCCAACGGCGGCGGATCCGGTCGGAAGTCGATCGTTGCGGCGTGCGAGAACTCGCTACGCCGCCTACAGACGGACTACATCGACCTGTACTGGTTGCACAACTGGGACGTGCACACACCGATCGAAGAGACCCTGGCCGCGCTCGAGGATCTCGTGCGCGCCGGCAAGGTGCGCTACCTCGGGGTTTCCGACACACCCGCGTGGAAGATCGCCGAGGCGAACGTCACGGCGCACTTCCGTGGCTGGTCCGCGTTCGTCGGGCTGCAGATCGAGTACTCGCTAATCGAGCGGACCGTCGAGCAGGAACTCGTGCCCATGGCTCATGAGCTTGGCCTCGGCATCACGCCGTGGTCGCCCCTCAAGAGCGGCGTGCTCAGCGGCAAATACACGCGACAGAACGCCGGCCAGATCAAGTCGGATCGGGGCTTCATCGCTGACACCTATCTCACCGAAAAGACCTACGCGATCGTGGACGAGTTGGGGATCATCGCCAAGGCGCATCAGAGCACGGTCGCGCGTGTCGCGCTGGCCTGGGTTCAGGCGCAGCCTGGAGTGACCTCGACGATTATCGGCGCGCGACGACTCGCACAGCTCGATGACAATCTAAAGGCGCTCGACATCAAACTCTCGGCCGAGGAGCTTGGCCGACTGGGCTCGCTGACGAAGCCGACGTTCGGCTTTCCGCAAAGCATGCAGCCGTGGTTTCCGTCGATCCACAACGGCGGCACTACCGTGAACGGTGTCTCCGCACCGCCGTCGCCATTTGGAGTGGGAAAGGGCGACAAGATCTATTGACTCTCAGCGCGCGGTCGCACATCGTGCAAAGTGCCACGAACGACCGCGCGCCCGTCAGCTTGGGCATCCGCGGGGCAAATGAACGCTGTCAGTCAACCGACCAGTGCGGGACTCGCATCCCGAAGAAACACGGGAAGATCCGTGGTCGGGGGTCGGGCGGGGATCTGGTAGAAACACGTGGTGACATACCCTCGGTGGTACGTCGTGTGATTGACGACGTGCAAAATCATCTCGCCACGCGTCATGGCGCCGTCGCCTCCGCCGACAAAAACAAAGCGAATAACTTCTCCCAGTTCGCGCTCATTCGCTGAGTCACTGTAGGACACATACCAATCGTCAATGACCCGCTGAGCCGCCCAAAGGTCAGCGAGGGCAGGCACCTCAGGGGTGTTGCGCGCGACGAACCCGTGAGGCCTACCTTCCAGATGCGCTTGAAAGATCTGATCGATGACGTAGTTGTGATTCAGCGTATAAGCGATGTTCCGAAAGGCGCCCGTGCGAGGTCGGGTTACCTCATCCGGTGGCAGCGCGCTCACGGCCTCGAAGATGAGTTGGTTTGCCCACGCGCTGTAACGCGTCATGACTCGCAAGGTACGTTGGAGGCTCATCGGTATTCTCAGGCGGACGAGGATCTGTCAAAGGATGCCATAAATCAATCCCGCAAAACGCCGAATCCGCCTCCCTGTGCTGCGACAGAGCCCGCTTCGTGGAGTCCCTCCGCGGACCGTGCACACGCAATTCCGTGTTTACGGGAAGGCCCGGCCCGGCGTCAGCAGGCGACGACTAAGCCGGCGCCGCACGGGTAAGTCGTAAAGCTTCAGCGCAAGGTAGGCGATTAGAACGCTCAGAGCGAGGGTCAAAATACCCAGCAGCATCCCGCACGAAAGACTGGGATGCTGCCGCAGCACCCATGCGGCGTAGATGTAGATCAGCGGGTAATGCGTGATGTAGAGCGGATATGACAAGTCTCCGAAGAACCGTGCGATCCGGATCGAGACCCCGTCGATTCTCTGCTCTCCGGCACCCAGGCACACGATGATTGGAAAGACGCAAATCACGCACAGTGCCTCATACAGACCGTTGATCCAAAGTTGCGAGGCATCGCCGAACCTAGGCAACGAAAGCGCCACTACGAGCAACAGGCTGCATGCGGCGAACGTGTGATTGACCTTGAGGCGTGCGCCAGTCCGAGTGAGGAGAATTCCCGCAAAGAACGGGAACATGACACGGGTGAACCCGATGTTCAGTTCTTGCGCGTCGATCGTCCAGCCGCCGGCGAACGAGCCCCGGGGGGTGGTCACGGCAAGATGAACAAGGAACCCCGCCGCCACGACGACCAGCACCCAGAGTCCCGTGTTCGACAGCTTTCGTAATCCCGCGGCGTAGAGGAAGTTCGCGATATATTCGAAGAACAACGACCACGCGGGGCCATTGAGGGGGTAACTTTCGCTCCAGCCTCGGATGTCAAACGCGGGGGTCACGGGAATCATGGCAGCACCGAGAATCATCAAAAGGACCACTTGCCAGGGCGGCGTGCTCGCTACCAGTGAGAATTCAGGTGACGCTTGGAAGTAGAACAGCGCCGCCCCGATGACGCTGCCAACGATGACCATTGGCTGCAACCGGATCAGGCGGCGCACACAGAACTCACGCAGGGACAATGCGGGCCAGCGATCATCGTACGCATAGCCGATCACGTAGCCCGACAGCAAGAAAAAGAAGTCGACCGCCAGGTAGCCATGATTGATCCATTGTTTGGCGGGATTGTTCTGGTAGCTTTCAAAGAGGTGGAACACGACAACAAGCAATGAAGCCACACCGCGTAGTCCATCCAAGACGACGTAGTGGGCCTTCGCCGCCGAAGGATCTGACACGTGTTTTATGCTGGCCAATCTAGGTGTCAGCCGAATCGGGATAGGACGCACTGGGATCATGGGTGCACTGTCCGTGCCCGGATTGGGACGGCTTCGTCTCGGATTCGTCTCGCGTTGCTGAGCGCGCCGAGAGAGTGATGCACGAGAAGAGTACGGCGAGCAATCCAAAAGCCCCGCGAAGACCAACGGCCTTTGCCACTACGCCGATGACGGCAGGACCTACGAGTGCGCCGGCGTAGCCAATGGTCGTGATTGCGGAGACGGCCAGGCCGACGGGCATCACACGCTGCGAGCCGGCCCGCCGAAAGAGGACAGGTACGACGTTGGAGGCGCCAAAACCGATCGCCAGAAAACCGATCATAGCTACCAGGGCGATCGGCGCGATCAGGATGAGGGCGAACCCCAACACAGCAAGCATACTTCCACTGAAAAGGACGACTCGATCCCGGTACCGGGCAACGATCCGGTCACCCCCCAAGCGGCCGACCGTCATGGCCACGGAAAACATCACATAGCCAAGACCGCTGTACTCGACGGTGAGTAGGCCCGCCCTGCTGACGAGCAGAGCCCCCCAATCAAGCACGGCACCTTCAGCCAAGAAGGCGATGGAGGTGAGCACCGCGAGCAATAGCACGACGCCACGTGGCAACACGGAGGCCGGACCGCTCTGGGGCGGACCTTTTTCACTCAACAGTCGCGGCCAAGCAAGGAGCGTCGCGACGAACATGATGGAAGCGCAGAGCATGCCGCTGATGAGAAGGGGCACGTGCCATGACAGCAGCAGTGTCATGACCAGCGATCCAGCAAGCCCTCCCAGGCTGAACAAGGCATGGAACCCGGACATGAGCGGTCGAGCGGCGTCCCGTTCGACCTGGATCGCATGGATGTTCATGGCGACATCAAGCGAGCCTAGCGATGCGCCAAACATAAGGAGGGTAAGCGCGAGCATTGGGGCCGAGGCTGCGATCGTCAGCAGCGGCAACACCAGCGACATGCCCAGCGCACCGGCCACCACGATTGGCCTGCTGCCATAAGTCGTCGCGAGGTATCCCGTCACCAGCATCGCGCCGACGGAGCCCAGGCCCAAGCAGAGGAGCAGGAGGCCGAAGATGGCGTTGTCAACGGCCAGCCGACTCTGGACGTAGGGTACCAAGGGAGCCCAACAAGCGACGCCATATCCTGCGACGAAGAAGGCGAAGCGCGTTGCAAGGCGAGTGGCGGGTGTATCGGCGAATGGCATGGACAATCTTCGCAGCTCAATCTTCGGTCGTTCATGAATTCGGCTAAAACAGATTTGCCATCTGCCCCATCTGATCGATCGCCATCATCATCTTGCCGGTCAAAGTGTTAGGAAGGCCCCGAGTCAATTTTGTATCACTTTATAGACTATATTGCCAACTTAGTCTATATTGTGATACATGCCAGCCAAGCAGCCCCTTTTCTACCCAACCCAGAAGCGTATCCTTACCGCGCTCGGAGAGCGCCTGAGGCTCGCCCGCCTGCGCCGCAAGCTCACGATCGAGATTACCTGTCAGCGAGCCAGTATCTCGCGCATGACGCTCTTTCGGGCCGAAGCCGGGAGTCCCGCGATCGCCCTCGGAACGCTGCTACGAATTCTCTCAGTCCTGGGACTCGAGGCCGATCTTGAAGCGCTCGCGCGCGACGACAAGGCAGGCAGGCTTCTTCAGGACCAGGCGCTCCCACTGCGGCGGCGCCGTGGCGCGCGCGCGCATCTCAAGCCTTCCGGACCCAAGGAGCGCGCGCCGTGACAGACGAAGTGGAAGTCTGGCTGGACGCCGACTTTCTGGAACGCATGCGCGTGGGCACCCTCTCCCACGATCGCGGGACACTGCGTTTTGCGTATGATCCCGTGTGGCTCAAGAATCCTCAGGCCTTCGCGCTCGACCCGGATCTCTCTTTGGGCGAAGGGACCTATTTCCCAAACGCGGAAGCGGGCAACTTCCGCGTCTTTGACGACTCGGCCCCCGATCGCTGGGGTCAGAGCCTCATGAAGCGTCGCGAGGCCCTTGCCGCCAAGGACGAAGGCCGCAAGCCTCGCACGCTCTATGCTTGGGATTTTCTGCTAGGCGTCGAGGATGTGAGCCGCCAAGGCGCATTACGCTATCGCCGCGGTAGCGAGGAGACCTTTCTGGCGCACGATGCCTTGACCGTGCCACCCGTGGCAAATCTCAACGAGCTCGAGGTCATCGCTCGTGAGATCACTGCGAAGCGCATTGACGATCTCACAGCGCTGCGACAGTGGCTAAAAGTCTTGGTGGCCCCCGGGGCGTCGCTCGGCGGCGCGCGCCCCAAGGCCAGCTTCAGCGAAGCCAATGGCAGCTTGTGGATCGCGAAGTTTCCCGCCGGCGATGACACCCGCAATGTCGGCGCCTGGGAGGCGCTCGCGCAGCGTCTGGCGGCCCAAGCAGGCATCGAGGTGCCGGCCTCAGAGCTGCGCCGCTTCAGCGGCGAGTACCACACCTTCTGTGTTCAGCGCTTCGATCGTTCAGGCGCGCGCCGGCGCTTCTATGCCTCGGCAATGGCCCTTCTGCGAAAGGACCAGAGCGAAGGGACAAGTTACCTTGAGCTCGCGGAGTTTCTGCACGCGCGCGGAGCGCAGGATCACATTGCCTCCGACCTCGAGCAGCTCTTCCGGCGAGTGGCCTTCAACGTTGCGATCGGTAATCGCGACGATCACTTGAGAAACCACGGCTTTCTTCTGACCCCGACGGGCTGGCGTCTCGCCCCGGCCTTCGATCTGAACCCGAACACGGACAGAGCCGACCACGTGTTGAACATCGATGAGTCTGACAACCGCCCGAGTCTCGCGACTGTGATCGAGACCTCCGAGTGGTATGTCGAATCGAAGGACCGAGGTCGGGCCATCGTCGCTGAAGTGCTGAACGAGACACGGCATTGGCGGCGTGCAGCGCAGACGCTCAAGATCGCCAGGGCCGACATTGAGCTGACCGCAACAGCGTTTGTGGAGACGGACTTCGCCCATGACTAACCTCTTAGCGCACGCGTTTGCTTGTATCAAGCCACATCGACACATTAGTTCTCGGGGTTCGCGACCGAAATAGCGGCGCGCCGCAGGCCACGCAGGTCGGGTCCCCATTCGATGATGTTCAGGTAGATCTCGAGGATACGATCCTTGCCGAGCGCCGACTCGAGCAGGAAAGTGATCGCCAGTTCCTGCAGCTTGCGTCCGAGCAGCTTGTCGCGCGACAGGAACAGGTTCTTGGCCAGCTGCTGGGTGATTGTCGACGCTCCGCGCGCGGCGCCGCCGCGCGACCAGTTGGTGAGCAGCGTGGCGGGTAGTTCGTGCAGGTCGATGCCGCGATGCCCGCCGCAATGTGATCGAGCCCGACAGGGCGGCACCGACCACCGCAATCCCTGGCTCAAATTCACAAGTCGCGCGTGGAGCCCGAAACTTGTTCCCAGGAATCCTTCAAGTGGTCGATGAGCCATCGGCCAGCCGGGCCAGGCGGGTCCGACGTCCGATGATACGCAGACATGGTCAACATGTAGCCGCCGGGTGGCACGTCATCCGCATTCAAGACGACCAACGAGCCGGACGCGATGTCCTTCTCAACCATGTGTAGAGGCATGCCTCCCCAACCAATGCCGTCCTTCAAGAATGCATATTTGGTCGAGAGGTCCGCGAGACGCCATGTGGAGGGGGCCACGACCCCAAAATCGCGACCGCTCATGAGGTCGGACCTATCCGTCAGCACGAGTTGCAGGTGTTTTGCCATCTCATGCCGAGGTATCCGATGCGTGAGCTGCGCAAGCGGATGACTGGGTGAAGCCACCGCCACCAGCGGTACCTCTCCCAATCGCTCACTGACGAGTGTCGGGAATGCCACCGGAATTGTCGACAACACACCTAAACCGCATCGACCCTCTATCACGGGCTGATAACCCGCGCCCATGCCCTCGACGAACAGGCGCAGCGGAGTCAACGGAAACCGACTCGCGAACGCTTTGGCGGTCGCGCTGAGGACCGCCGTTGGGAAAAAAACATCGATCACTACAGAGAGCTCCGTCTCCAAGCCTGAGGCCATCAACCTCGCGCGGGCCTTCATCGTGGCCACACCCGATACGATGCTGCGCGCGTCGGCGAGCAGGAGCACCCCTTCCGGCGTGAGCTTGGGGAACCGACCCGAGCGGTCAAAGAGCACGACCCCAAATTGATCTTCCAATCCGCTGATCCAGCTGCTGACTGCCGACTGAACACGATTGAGCTTGCGAGCTGCGGCCGAGAAGCTGCCTTCATCGACTGCGGCGATGAAAGTTCTGAGCTGGTCCAGCGAGACACCTTCAAGCATTCGTTGGCCCTTCCATCCCATAAGTAGATGGTTCGCATCTCAATATACCGTCTTTTGAGAACTGATGCCCGCCCCTACTATCTGTATCGAAGCAGGTATCTCCTCTGGCGATACCCAACGGCTAAGAACCATCTGGAAGTAGGAGGTTGCTATGAAAATCGGAGTCAGCGGCGCCAGCGGCCATTTGGGCAAAGCGGTCATCTCGGAACTGCAGCAGCGTGCCGGCGGCCACGACATTGTGGCCATCTCGCGCACACCCGAGACTGTCTCTGGACGCGCTCAAGGTCGCTTCGGGGACTACGACCGGCCCGAGAGCCTGGCGAAAGCCTATGTCGGTCTTGATCGTCTGCTCATCATCACGACCGTCGCGCCGGAGCCCGGAAAACGCGGGGCCCAGAATGTAGCCGCCATCGATGCGGCCGTAAAGGCGGGCGTCAAGCACATCGTATTCATGTCGGGTGTGGGCACGCGGCAGGAGGAGGAGCCAGCGCGCGGCGCTTCTTATTGGCGAGGCGAGCAGCGTCTGATCGCGACCGCACCGGCTTGGACCATTCTGCGCATGAACTTCTACCATGAAGCGTTCGTGCAGTTGGCACAGGCGGCGCTGCGCCAGGGCGTGTTGCCCGGCCTGGCCGAGAACCGGGCCGCGTTCGTCGCGCGCGATGACGTGGCGGCTGCCGCGGCCGGCATCTTGCTCGGCGATGGCCATGCGGGTGCAATCTACAACGCCACCGGTCCCGAACGTCTAACGGGCGCGGATCGGGCGGGCCTCATCGCTGACATCACGGGCCGTCCGCTCGCGTTCCGCATTATCTCGGAAGAGCAGTTGCGCGCGGGACTCACGCAGGCAGGTCTGCCCGCCGGTGCCGTCAACATCGTCGCCGGCATTCAGGCGAGCTTCGCGGCGGGTGCCTTCGACATTCTGACCGGCGACGTCGAGCGCCTGACTGGCCGGCCCCCGAAGCCTCTTCGGGACGTGCTTGAAAGGGCGCTCAAATCTCCGTCGGCCTGATGGCTTTAACCCATCGCCGATATTTTCACTAACAGACTACACATTAGGAAATTGCCATGTCAGTCACCCAAAAGCTCATCGCCGTCGTCGGCGCAACCGGTCATCAGGGCGGCGCCGTCGAGCGCGCGCTCAAGGCGAGCGGTCAATTCAAGGTACGCGCGTTGACGCGCAATCCAGAGAAGCATCCGCGGCTGGCCGATGAAGTTGTGCCGGCGGATCTCAATCGACCGGACACACTGAAAGGCGCATTTGCCGGAGCGCACGGGGTTTTTCTTGTCACCAATCCCAGGGAGCCGGGCGCAGACGAGCGCAAGCAGGCTCTCACGGCCGTCCAGGCGGCGAAGGATGCCGGTGTCCAGCACTTCATCTGGTCGACGCTGCCGAATGTGGAAACGATCAGTCGTGGCGCGATTGATGTCCCGCACTTCACGAACAAAGCAAAAGTCGATCGCGCCGTGAGTGAGGCGGGATTCGCGCACCACACCTTCGTGATGGCGCCGTTCTTTTATCAAAATCTGATCGGCCCCATGGGCCCACAGAAGCAACCGGATGGAACTCTAGGCTGGGCGCTGCCGCTCGACCCGGAAAAGCGCGTCATTCACATGGGTGACATCAACGAACTCGGCCCCGTCGTAACCGGTGCATTCGCGCAGCCGGATCTCGCGGGTAACGGCGAATATTTGCCGCTGGTCGGCGACTTCCTGAGCTTCAACGCAATCATCGCGACGCTGAATCGACAGGGACACAAGTTCTCCTTCAAGCAAGTCCCGAAAGAAGTTTTTGCCGGCTTCTTTCCGGGCGCGAAGGAGATTGCGCAGATGCTTGCCTACTTTGAGGCCCACACGTATCTCGGTGCGGATTTGCGTGAGGCAATCGCGCTCGCCAACAAAGTCGCCGGCCGACAGCCGACGAAGTTTGCCGCGTGGGCTCAAACGCATTTCACGGTCCCGGCAGCAGCCTAGTTCACAACTATCACGAGGAGAACCAAAATGAACGCATCACTTACACCCCGCAGAACTACCCACGCGCGCAGGAACCAGCACGCTGACTTTCAAGATTGACCACATGGGTCTGTCGCCATCAAATATGTGCCACGATTTAACGAGTTGCCCGAAGATAAGACCTTGAATTCATGGATAGACATATCTTCGAATAGCACACAGGCGAGCACGAGCCTGGCTTGGCGTTGAACCTACCGGATGATCTCGACGGCGTAATGCCGATGACCCCGGCGGATCCGGTAGGTGCCGAAGTCGTTCTCGTCCAATGTGAACACCTTACGGGTCTCGAATGACTCCGCCGCCGCGATCAACGAAGCATCGGCCAGATCCATGGGATGATCGCCATACCGCTCCATGAGCTCGAATGCGCGCACGAGTGAGGGTCGGTCGAGAAAAGCGACGGCCAATCCTCCTCTCATCACGAACTCGCGCAGTCGATCCGATCCCACGCTTTGGGGCTCGAGCATATGAAAGGCTTCGGTCAAGACGGCGACGGTCGTCGCAAGCGGTTCTCGCAACCCTTTGAGCGTCGTCGAGGTTTGTCCATGCAGCCCATCGCGTGGGTCGAACAGCGCCACCAGTGGACCCGTGTCGATCAAGATCATCGGGCGTGCTTCGCCTTCAACCGGCGCCGCACGGCAGAACGCACATCCGTGGATGGCGCGATGGCATAGCCCCCGGGACCCAAATCCAGCTCGCGGTAAATCTCATACGGCGGGCGCGCCGTCTCGCCCGCTCGCAATTTCTCCTGCAACGAACGGAGCCCCGCCTTCAGCGCGTCCGAGACGGCCAAGCCGGTAGCCGCGCGCACCTCATCGAGCACCTGCTCGGTTTCATCGTCCAATCGTACTGTCCGCGTTGCCACTAGAGTCTCCCACTCGTATTACACATTGTAATACAAACGCCATAGCCCGGTCAAACGGTCGAGCGGAAGTTGCCTTCGGAGAAGTTCACCGAACGTTTCGTCCCAATATTCAAGCCATTTGCGCTCTCGCGAAACGGTCCTACGGCCAATTGACGAATTGATGGCTTACCCTGAAGCCCTCAACGCATCAGAACCGCCGCGAGTCCCAAGCATGTCCGGCGTAAAAGAATGGAATCAAAGAGCGGCTGTCACGTTGCTCCAGCACGCCTGACGATCGATGTACAGCGCGCCGATGTGGAGGTGGTACGAGCTGCGAATGAATTCATCTCGGCGATGGCCAAGGGAGACGCCGATACGGTGCGCGCCCTACTACGCCAGAATGTAGTGAGTCATCCTCAACTGCAACCCGTGCTCGAGCGTATGGGCCCCGCACCGCCCCTGGACAGGGTCATCTATCGCACAGCGGATCAGCTGGACCCGCCCGACCGTGAAAATCCGATCGATAACCCGCCGTACTGAAAGGAACTACCCTCAAGGCACGCCGCGGACGCCAATCAACGCAACTCCACCTGGAAAATCCGCCATTTACGTGTGATTTGCTCGACTCAGTGGACGTTCTTGGACGTCCTAGAACGCTATTGGATGGTGGGCCGTGTAGGGATCGAACCTACGACCAATTGATTAAGAGTTACCGCCCCGAAGACTCACAAGTCTTTGATTCGCGTAAGCAATTGGTACAATTCGCGTTGTTTATTTTCCGCTCAATTGGTCCTAAATGTGCGCCATTTCACGTTTTCGCAAAGGAATTAACAACAGCGCCCCAACGATTAGCAAACAGTGAAAATAGTCACACTCTTTGCTAACGGACGGAGTAGACTCCCTTCCCATGAACACCGAAACACTTTTGATGATCCTCGACGCCACCTTCGCCGCAACCGCGCTTTTCATGGTCGGCGCCGCGATTCTGGAGACGATCAAAGACCGGGCCGACTGCCGGACACGGGAACAGGGTACGCGCCGTTTAGCCACGGCCGCGCGATAAGCAAACGCTAACTGAAGAGGGTATATGAAACGAGAATGCAGATACATCCGGAAAGGCCACATGATCCTAGAGGCCGAAAGCCGCGAGATCGTCGCCGATTGCAAGACCGTCAACAAAGCCAAGAAACACAGTTGGCAGTTGCAGGCAGAAGGAAAGGAACTCGGCTACGGACTGGTCAGGGTTGAGCGGTCATGAAATTCGAAATCAAATCGCGCTGGTCCGCCAGCATTCTGTTCTCACTCGAAACCGAATCCCTGAAACTCTGCGTACAGGCCGCCGTTAAGGGTGGCGCGTACCTCGGTGGCGCGTACCTCGGTGGCGCGGACCTCCGTGGCGCGTACCTCCGTGGCGCGTACCTCGGTGGCGCGGACCTCCGTGGCGCGTACCTCCGTGGCGCGGACCTCGGTGGCGCGTACCTCCGTGGTGCGGACCTCCGTGGCGCGGACCTCCGTGGCGCGTACCTCCGTGGCGCGTACCTCCGTGGCGCGGACCTCGGTGGCGCGGACCTCGGTGGCGCGGACCTCGGTGGCGCGGACCTCGGTGGCGCGGACCTCCGTGGCGCGTACCTCCGTGGCGCGGATGGTGAAAAGCTAACGACGGTCGGTGAACGCCCTTACTTGGAACTCGGCCCGTTCGGGTCGCGCAACGACAATCTGCAAGTGTGGCTAACCGATGCGGGCGTGTACGTCAAGGCCGGATGTTTCTGGAACACGCTGGCCAAGTTCACGGCCGCCGTCAAAGAGACTCACGGTACGACCGTTCACGCCAAGGAATACACCGCAGCAATCGCGCTGATAAAGATCCACGCCAAGCACTGGACGCCGAAGAAGGAGAAAAAATCATGACCGCCGAAGACCTTCTTGACTCCTACACAGCAATCCGGCTCCGCGACCTTGCGCTAATCAAGATCCATTCGCAAGCCGTAGCCGAGGCGCTGCGGGTGCTGGTTACTCCGGCGCCTGGCGGGCAGACCTTCCTCGAGCGGCGCGCGGCAACGCTGCGAGCTCGGGAAGTCCTGGCAGGTTTTGACGCGATGCCCAGCGAACTCGACATCCCCGGGAAAAGTTTCGAATGATGACATGTAACGATTGTGGCAGGGATATCTGGAAATGCGTCTGTCGCGCGTTCTGTCACTGGATATGCTTCACACGTGCAAAGACATGAAATCCAAGCTCAAATCAGAGATTGAGCGCTTCGGTGCGTGGGCAGACCGAAGGGACATTCAGCACGCCGAAGTCGGGAGTAAGCGGTGCGCTAGATGCGTCGCATGGAAAGCATGGCAGGTCGCGCGACGCTCACAAATGCAAAGAGCCGCGAAGTCATGACCGAAGAAAAAGACCCGGCGGTTGTCATGCGGCAAACGTACTGCAAGCACGTGCTGATCAAGTCATACGGGCAAACCCTGTGCGTGCATTGCGGAGTAAGCCAAGCGGAACTTGAGGCTATGGCGCCCGGGTTGTCGCTCGGCTTTCCTTACTCTGGAGGTATTCCATGATCACACTTAGCCAGTGCCCCGGCATGACCGGCACCGACCCGTCGGCCCTTCAAGCCGCGCTAGACCTCAAGCAGCCAATCGCGTGGGACTTGCCCGTCACATCTGTCATGGGATCCGATCCGACCAAGGGGTTGTTCCTCCCGCCCGGCTTCGATATCACGTTTACCCCACAAGGTCTTTTGAACGTGGACAGCGTAGGGTTTCCGGCTATGTGCGCCATGAACGCCAGCGGAACGATCCGCGGCGCGAAGATCCACTATACGGGCATAACCCCTCTGGTTACGCCGTCGGCCGCTGGCCGCTGGACAGATGTTTGTGCAAGGGACTACCTGGTTAAAACAGGCATGAACCCATACACAGGCCGCGGAGGCGGGACCGTCTGGTGCGGGCCGACCAACACTAGCGCCCTGATTTCGATTCGGGGTAACTCGGTCGTCTCTCTACCGGGACTCAAGGTATACGCGGATCCCGGAGTACCCGCCACAGGGCTGGTTATAACTGCCGTGGCTCTTGATCCTGCGTACGCTCTAGGTGAGGCAATGGGATTGAACGCCGGCGCGCACGCACCCTATACCTTCCCTTCGCTCGAGGTGTCCGACGTAGATTTCGACGGCGTTATGATGGGGTTTGTCGGCCGGTCCGCGGAGGCGTCATACACGCGGGTTGTGAGTCGGCGCTACGGAGACTTGCCTGACGCAGCGGCCTCCTGGTTCGCACCGCCCCACCTCTTCTATGTACACGGCAAGTCCACCATACGGGACGTTGTCGACCTCGGCCAGTACGTCGGCGATCCGCTGGCCAGGCTGTCGACCAGCGGCAGTTGCTTGAGCCTTAAGGTTGAGCTCGGCTACGGGTCACTTGTCGACGGGTACTACTCGAGGCGCCTGCATGGCGGAATGGATATTCTAGCGGACGGCGTATCCGACCTCGGCGGAGTGATTAAGAACGCGTTTTTCCTGATAGACACATCGATCATGACGACGGACGGGAAGCCCGCGGCATGGGGATTGCGAACGCCAAGCGACCCGGCGGCCTATCGAACAATGGCCATCCAAGCGAAGATCGCGAACCGCGCGGGCACAATCCCGCCAGTGTTGCTTCCGCGTGGAGGCATGCCGAATAGCATTCTCGCCTTGGACCTTCTGCAAGGCTACACGGGATGAAGCCGGCCACGTTTAGCCTGCCTTGCGGCTGCATCAACTTCGTCGGCCGGGAAGCCACGCTAGAAATGTGCCCGGCGCATGAGAACGAATTCAGGGAGATACACGTCAGGTGGATGCAGGAGCACCGGGCCGCGCACCCGATAGGAGATATTGAGGTATGAACAACAATCAATTCTGTGAGAACTGCAGGTTCTTCGATTACTACCGTTGCCGGCGGCATGCCCCGATTGCGAAGCCCGATGACAGGTCGGCCCACTGGCCGTGGGTCTATGAGAAATTCTGGTGTGGAGATTGGGAAGCTGTGACGGATTACCGTGGCGTAAAGCAGCCGGTTAGCGTATGATCCCGACCCACTCACCAGAGGGTTAGCAAATGGGCAAAACACTCGCTTTACTGTGCATCCTGGCCGCGCCAGCCGGCGCCTACGACCTCAAGGGCTTAGGCCCTGGCGTCGACGTCGAGGCGGCCCGATCGGCCGGCCTGGAGTGTATGTACTCGAAATGCGAGGGTGGCCTACACTTGCTAACCTTCGGCGGTATAGTCAAGGCCCACTACACAGATTCCGGAACTGTGACGGACCTCACGTTTACAGCCTTGCCGCATCGGTACGCGGAACTCCGCGCGGCACTGGTCGCCAAGTACGGGAAGCCGTCTAGTTCGGTAGTCCTGGCCAAGCAGAACGCGCTAGGCGCCCGGATCGATAGCCACGTGGATACGTGGACCTCGGCGGATGGGGAAATGATCCTGGACGAATACACGGACCTCGAGACGATGTCGCTGATCCTTCGGCGTGTCCAGCCGGCCACGCTTAACGCAGGGATTTAATTATGAAGCGTTTTTATTTTCGCCGTGCAGGAGACTGCTTCTGTTTTTGGGCACTCGTACTATTCCCCGTGTACTTCCTCGCAGCCTACTACGCATTATCATGATTAGTACCCCTGCAGCCCCGCATCGGTAGCCCGCCAGGCGTCATAGTTCGCCTGAGTGTCGAAGTCCGCGGCGACCACGCCGTCCGGATGGCACGTATACGAGCTCGAGCCTCCGACCGTCACGCCAAGATAAAATAGATACGCGGACCACGCGCTACCGCCGCGGCTGATAATCGCGTACCGGAGGAAGCTGTCCGCGTCGGCCTTGCTCAACTGGTGCGTCCGGTACAGCCAATCGTGGCATACCGCGGCCGACCGGCTGTAGCCGTCGGGATCCAGGTTCGGGATGTTGCGCAGTGCCCGCGGTATGCTGGCCAGGTCCGTCAGAGCTCCGGTAGGAACCACGACCGTAAGCCCGGTACCCGACCAGATAAGCGGCGACGCCACAGCCCAAAAGTCAGGCCGTGACGCCACCTCACGCAACACTAAGTCCGTAGTGAACACTAGCTGACAGGGAAGCTAGCGCCCGCAACGACCCACGACAGGACCGTATTCACGGATACCACGTCGGAGGGCTTGAGGACGCCGGCGCCCACCTTGGCGGCCAGTTCATCGGATACGACTTGCACCAGCGTGTCGGCAACCATCTGGTCTTCGGCGGCCAGGTGCTGCTTGGCAATCTGCAGGTTGACGGCCGTGCGCACCAGCGCCAACGTCGTGTTCGGAGACGTCAGCACAGTCTGCGCCTGCGTTGCAATGGCAATGATCTTGGCCTGCATGGCCTGGCGCTCAGCGGGAGTCTTACCCGTCTTCACAACCTTGATCGTTGCGTACTCGACGGCCAGCTTCTCGTAAGCCTGATTAGCGCTCGAGCCTAGGCTGGCACAGCCGGCCAGTGAGGAAACCGCCATAACTGCGGCCAGTAGTAGAGTCTTTTTCACGTCTTCGTCTCCTGAGTTTGCGGCGCGGGTGCCGCTGTTGCTTTCGCGGCTTTGCGCCGCAGTAGTTCCGCGATAACTGCGTCAGTTATCGTCGGAATGTCCGGGTGTGATCCCCTGGTGAGCCATGCGCGGATATCTCCGAGCGCCGGTCCGGTAGACACGAACCGCATGACGATCGCCACGCCCGCAAGCGCCATCCCGACAACCTGCGCCTGGTCGACAGCGTCGAACGCCAGGCCGTGCTTGGTAGCCCACGGAACCGCATAGGCGGCCACGAGCATCGTTAGAATTGTTTTCATTCCGTTCATATTTCGAACTCCATTAGCATTTGCTAAACCTTCGGCGCCAAAAGCGCCTTTCGATTCGTGAGTGATATCAAGTTGATCTTGCCACGTGACCATGCGCCACAGTCCCCGCACGTGTAACGCTGGTACTTGCCTTGCTGGAGCAGGCTGTACCCGTACTTAGTCACATTCGTGCTACCGCAGTTCGTGCACTTCTCTTCGTGCGACGGATTGTAGGCGCCCATATTCGGATGGCCGGCGATCCACGGTCGCTGTTTGATGTATAGCTTTTCCGTGGCGCGCACGTCCTGGCAATTGTATTTCTTCATTTCGGCCCACGCGGCCGGGTTGTCCTTGAGACACTCTAGCCACAGTTCAAAGCCGGGGAACTTCTTGTGCTTGGACTTCGGCGTGTCCGTCAGGTACTTGGACATCCACTCGAGTTTGTTTGACGTGAAGCCGAAGTGCTTCTTCGCTACCAGCATCGTATCGACGATCCGGATAGGCGAATACGGCCCGAAGCCGTGCATGATGAGCCTGGCGTTGATCTTCTTGACGTCGAAGCGTTGGCCGTTCTGCGCCACGACAATGTCCGCTAGGTTCAGAAGATCCCACAGCCCTTGCATGAGATTCTTGTCGTCGCGCACCTTGCCAGCGCCGCGGCCGGAGGTGTCCTCGTAAATCATTCCCCGTTCGCCCACCCATTTGGCCGCGTAACTAAGGATCGTCCATTCGGTTTTGATTTGATCCAGGCTTACGTTGACGTCCCATATGCCCCATGTGTAAGCCTCTATAGGACTTGTTTCGATATCTAAACAGAGGATTCGCGGACTAGCTTTAGGCTTAGTCATATGGTCCTTATGTCATCCAGACGAACGGGCCGGCGGTATACGGGTCGAAGAGGGATGCGACTTCCACAGCCTCTAGCGCTGTCTTACCGCACGCCATGGCCGCCAGCGCGCACTTGCGGCCGCTCCCGATCGCGTAGAACGGCGCCATTACCTTCTCGAGAACGCACCACGGGCCGGACTCGTACAGCACGCCATCGTCAAGCACTAGCACTGTGAAGTCGGCGTCTGCTAGGCGCGATGGGCGTTTCTTGCCGCTACCGTACCATTGCACGAACGTCAAGCCGGGCGCCGTCTCTCCGGCCGTGGCAATAATCACATTGCGTCCGTCGACGATCTTGCGGAAAAGTTTCTCGCACTGAGTCTTCACGGCGCCAGCGGTTTCGCTTCCTTCATCGGTCGCGCATGAGTCGGCAGCAATAACACCGTCTTTGTACGCGATCGTTGTCAAAGGTAAACCCCCGGTTGACGTTACTTGATTCCGTTGAACGTGATGGAATAATGATTGCCATCGGGCCGGGTTGTGAAGTCGCCACCCCAACAACAAAGAGGGTGTAGCGTCTTCCAGTACGTGCCTAGCGGCCGATGCGCTTCGGTAGTCGGCTGATACAGCCCGTCTTTAAACAGGTTGATATCGACGGCCAGCTTCAGCAAATGCAGGCTGTGCGCTATTCCGGCGCCGCTCTTGGCGTTCGCCAATGCCTCGGCTTGCGTGCGCAGCGCCTGGCCCCACGTGAATTCATACCCTTGCGCGAAACCCCAATTTAACAGTTTGGAAAAGCACCTCACATGCAACCGTTGGGCTTCGCCGAGTGAGATACTCATTTCTTGAACTCCACCCAAAATATGAAGTACACGACGGCCGCCAGGAACGAGGCCGCCACGGCCGCGGCTGACCATTTACCGAACGATAGGAATTTGTCGTCAAGCCACTCTTTGAGCGCTTCCTTGACGACTTCTTTACCTTCGGATCGGCGCTGTTCGTCGGTCATTTCGGGTCCGTAGTTATGAGGGGGTAAGTTTAGCATTTGCTAATCTATGGGGTAAGCGTGTCCTACAGGGGTTAGGCTGTCTGCTCAAACTTGTCAAAGATCGCCCGGGCAGTGCTGGAATTGTCCAAGTACAGCCCCCAATCGGTCGGCGCTGCTCCAAAGAAGGTCGCAGTGGCCTGAGTCACCAACACATTGAAGGTCCCGGGAATGCCCGTAAGGCTCTGATTAAAACTCAAGGTCGTGCCGTCGAAGGTGATCTGCAGATAAACCGGGACGGAGTCGCTCGTTCCCGCAGCTTGCCAAGTTCCACCAAGAAAGACATTTGAATTGAAAGTCGTCGGGTTCGTGAGCGCTTGCACCAGAAATTGCGTGAGACTGTAGACAGTAAAAACGATCAATTTCCCGCTAACGCTTTCGCGCAGCGCAAGACCTCCATAATGGCTAGACCCTCCATTGAACATGGACATGCGGCATTGTATCGACCAGGTGCTCCCGCTCTTCGGCTGCAGCAAAAAACAGCCTCGCGGGGTGGCGTTGTCGGGAGTGAGGACCAATGATCCTCTTTGCTGGATTGCTGTCGACGCGCCCTGATTGAGCCATGACCAGGCCGCCGCACCCGAAAAGCGCGTGCCTGCCGTATCGATAGCCGTTCCGTTCGCTTGCTCAAAATCGTCATTGGCTGCGAATGGCGCAACCCCTGCATCATGGGTCAAAGGCGTGACATTGTAGGGATTTCCGCCGCCTCCCCCGCCCGTAGCCGTCAGTGTGGCCGCCCCTGCCGTGCCGCCAACCGTCATACCGCTGACCGTGATTTTAGTCACGCCCGTTAGGTCGTGCGTGCCGTCTGTGAGCTCGAGCGATCCGCCGCCACCTCCACCCGTCGTGGCGTCTATGGTCACAACGGCCACCCCGCCGGACTCTTCGGTCACGGTCGCGCCGACGAACTTTATCTTGCCCACGTCGAGCACGCCTGGACTGGCGCCGGAGGTTTCCACCTCGAGCGACGTGCCGCTACCCCCCGTGTCCAGAATCTCCATGGCCGCGTTGTATACGACCTCGGGTTGTGCCTGGCTTGACTCCATGAGGGGTAAGCCGCGATTGGGTGTAACACTCATTATGTGGTCCTAGCTGATCGTCAGAAGTTGAAAGTCGGGAGTGCCTCGGCCTACCAGCGCCGACATTTGGTACACGGCCACCATTACATGACCTTCCGCATGCGAACCGAAGTCGGTCGATTGTTGAGCCGCTGTGTAAACGGCCGTCGTGGTCGTAACCGCTAGTGTGCGCACGACTGTGTGCGGGCTATCCTGCGCGTATATGTCCACCTGGAAAGCCTCTGACGCCTCACCTAGCGGGATATCTACACCAGACATTAGCGTACGGCCCAACCGGCTACGACGCGTCCAGTGGAACGTTATATCGCCTGCCGTGTCGCGCTCTGCCGTCAGGAGAACTGGCGAGAACGGCCGCAGCGCCACGCCCTGGCCGGCGAAGGGCTGGTCTATGCCGGACGCATATGACGCGCCGATAGTCACGGCCTTGTATATCCGGCTAGCACCTATCTCGGATGTCTGCAACGGCAACCGCGCAAGGCCACCCGTCGACACCATTACGAACTTGTCACCCGCGGCGCTTGAACTTATGTTGTGTTCAGTTCCGCGCCGGCCACGAAGCAGCCGACTTAATCGCCATTGCGTAGAAGTCAATTGCGTTGCGTTGGCGAACTGGACGATTTCCCACCGACCATTAGCTCCCATGGCTGCCGAGTTGGCGCCGGTCAGCACTGCGGCGTCTGTGCGACTTTCGAATGTAACGCCCGCGGGCACGTCGACTGTAATAGTCGTGATGTCGTCCCATGTGTGCCAGTCCGACGGCGTGACGCCCGTCGTCAGGGCGCCAATGGTGGAGGGTGTCGTGATGCTGGCCAGTTGTGCGAACGTGGCGCCACCGTCGGCACTGCGGAAGATGACGCAGCCGGTCCAGGCGTTACCGGCCAGGGCCGACCCGCGCGCAGCCGCGTAGATACCCGCATCGTTATCGCTGTCGAGCAGCGCGGGCAAGTCGAGCAGTTCCAAGTCGGTCGCGCTTAGAAGTTTAAGCTTCTGCGGAACCCGGTTAGGCACGGCGGCCACGGCGTGCGACACGTAGGCGCCGTCGTCGTCGCGGACGTAGTTCAGGGTCCGCAGCACGCCGGAGGCTATCGTCTCGTTGACGATGCGTATGCGGCGCGTCACACCGTCCACAGGAACCTCGATACAGTCTCCAGGTTCAAGTTGTGATTGCGCCTGATCGACAGCTAGCGTGCCGCTCCACCGCTCCGCCCATGCGTCCGACCATATGACATCCGCGATCTTGGCGGCCTGAGTGTCGTTCATGCACACGGCCAGTTCGACATCCACCACGTTAACGGCCGTCGTGGTTAGCCGCGTCGGGCTTAGTTGCTCTCCGGCCTCATAGTCGCGCGAGGTGGCGAAGTAGTGAACGCGGGTCTGTAGCGGCAGGTCCGGATCCTGCGCCTTAACGGTCGTTATCGACGGGCCGGGAGTGCCGCCCGTTGCGCTACCATCATACGCACCGAAATCGTCCTGCTCGAGGCTGGCCACAATCGCCTTGCCGCGCGCCACGAACTTGAGCGTACCACCAGACTCGACGCAGTCGAAGAAGCCTACCGAGCGCAGCGGCGTCAGGATGTCGCGGCCGGCGGAGACGCTGGACACCGCGTAGCCGTCAACGAACACCGTATCCATGTCGGTCGCGTCGACGTCCGTTAGGCCACAGCGCAAACAGATTGCGCGAATGATAGTACCGAGGCTAACGCCGCCGCCCGCCGCTTCGCAGACTCGCATGTCGACAGTCCATGCAAATCCCTGAGTAAAGGGGTAATCAACCCCATATGTCCAGCCGGACGGTACATCGCCCGCGGTAACAGCGGCGTTATATGCCGCGGTCCAGAATGTCGGGTTGTCGTCTGGAGATCCCGGCGGCAGACAGGGGTTAGCCGGGTATTGCGTGACAACGTCTATGCCAACGCCTGTATTTAGTAGCGTAGCCGCTAGCACTTTATAGCTACGCGAATTATCTAACGTCCAGTCTCCCCCTCGGACGTATTTGCCGTCACCCCGAATGCAGTAACCAATAATCGGCGCCGCGGGCAATCCGAAGCACGGGTCAGAAGGAGCGCCCGCCGCACGGATAACATTGATCTGGTCGTCAAGTTTACATTCGAGATCCATTCCATAGCCAGGGCAGGACCCGATATTTCCTAGCCCTGGCCCCACTAAAGAAAAGACGCCGTGATTACTAAAAGCCAGCGTTGTCGGGCTGGAATAATAGGCGCCTGTCCAATATACATTCGGGTTTGCGTGAGTCAGGTCGCACGCATTGGCGGGAAATGCTAAAGGCGCCGTGGTCATCGATCCCGGAGCAAGGGTATTGAAGAACATGGACACTTGCAATTCATTGCCCACGAAAGAAGGAATGGCCAACCATGGCGAATACGGGCCGCCCGCGCCACCGCTCGGACTCCATCCGTACAGGTCACTTCGTAATGATCCGTCTGCTATGGCCGCCTCGAGGGTGCTGCGTACCGGGCCGGGACTACCGCCCATGCTAGGGGAGAATTGGTAGGTGAATGTGCCGCGCGGGTGGCGCGGATCAAGGGATCCCGGAGCCTCCCACTTGAAAAGAACTTCGTTCGAATACTCGCTAGAGTCGACGCACGCGCCAACGCCACCGTTGAATACTTCGAATTTGAATGAGGGATGCCGTAGCGCCTGCGTCTCCTGCAGCTTGCGGTCGGGATAGACGATATACGCCAGCCCACGGAATCCGGGGACGTTCCCCATACCCTCAATCGATTCGATAGTGGCGTCCGCGACTTGGGTATCGTCACCTAAGTGCAGCGTGAATGTTTCGGCGTAGACGGCCGCCACGGTCAGCCGGTTTGCGTAGTCCGTGTCGCTCTCGCCGGCTTGCTGCACGCGGATGTCGTAAACCAACATGCCGTTTTCCCACACGCGCAGGAGGCCGCCTATCGGCCCCTCACACAGGCCGACGGCCACCGATTGCGTGTAAGTGTATGTCGTGTTGGTTTGCGTCGGGCCGCCCTTGCCGCCGACGTGTTGCGTGTTCGTCGTCTCGACGATAGGCGCAAGCCACATGAACGTCCCGGACAGAGACGCCGTACCGAAGAGGATCGATACAGGGGAACCTACGACGCTACTGGTCGTCTGGTTATCCGTGAGTCGCGGGCCGGACTGGCCGGGTAGTTGTGTAGGGAATAGTGCATTGCCGGCCAGGCTGCCGAGCACGAAGCCCAACTGCGGGGAGCCGAAATACGCGCCGATAATCGTGCCGGCGACAATCAGTACGCCCTGGCCTACGTTACTCATATTTCACGCCAGGGATGCGCCACAGACTGACCGTACGTTCCGGCCAGGGAGTCGTATAGCCGTGCTCAACGACGCGGCCGACGGCTTCATAGCAATGAATCAAAGACGTGCCCGTGTAGATTCCGACGTGCGAGGCGTGCGGCGACAGCGGCCATTTGATGAGTACCAACGCGCCGGCCTCGAGCGACGCAGGCCGCGCAAGCATGCGCAAACCGTCCTCGAGCAACGCCTGCGGGTTCCTGGCGTAGTTGTGCGGAAGGTTTTTAAGGAATAGGGGCGCCGCGAGCTCGGCGGCCAGTGCGGCCACGAAGCCGATGCAGTCGACGCCATTGCGGGTACGGCCTTGGTGCAGGAACCGCACGCCGAGCCATTCGCGCGCCGCGGTAACAACGTCGTGCGCGGTCTTCACTGGTGTATCACCGGGCCGGCCGTGATAGCCAGAATGCCGGGAATGAAGACCCCATAACCGCGGAAGTTGAGCACGTTAGCGAACGTGTCGCGGCATGTCGCAAGCGTGCGGTCGCAACCGGCCTCAAGGCTGAACGCGTCGCCAATCTGCACGTTGGCGGGCATGTCTTCCCACAACGTGAGCACGCCGGAATTGAGCAGCGGGTCGCCCTTAACTTCGCGGAAGAATCCCCCGTTAAGGCCGTCCGTGAACGTGATAACCCCGCTCCCGAAAGGTACCGCGGGACTACCCGCCAGGCTGACGGTAAAGGATTTGCGGCTGGTCACGGCCGTTACCGTGCCCGTGAACGTGAAGGGTGCGGTATTCAGCTTGCACTTAGCGTCGCCGAGTCGCACGACGTTGCACTTATCGCTAAACGTTTGGACAATGATTTGACTCAAAAGCTGCGTCATGCCGCGAACTTCGGTCGTGTACTTGCGGTCTGAGTCGAGGCTGATCGCGCCGAGGAAGCCACGCTTGACAACGAAGTAGCCGTGCGAGGGGTTGCGCCAGTCACAGACCAGGACCGACACAGGGGCGTTATCTAGGAATCCGCCTTCAATGTCCTCTACACTCACGTCGAGTACCGTGGCCCCGGCCTCCGCGATTGCGCCAGCAACCTCGAGGTTGTCCACCGACATATCGGCGCCTGCCGTGATGTCGCCAGGCGTGATGTTAGAGCCAGCGAAGTACACGCCCTCAAACGGATCCGCGGGACTGCCGCCAGTCGACGGGATTGTAATGTCCAGGTCGTGATCCGTGCCGCGGATCATGCGGCCGTCTTTCAATTCGATTGCCCACAGGAACGCTATCGCGGTCGTGTCCTTACGAAGGTCAGCCAGCAGTTGGACGGGAATGGACTTCAAGGCAGCGGCACCCGGATTTCTGCCAGTTGAACCGTGGCGTTCTGCACTTCGTGGTTACTGATTTGCGGCGAGAACTGGCCGTCAAAGCGACACCATACGAAGAACTCTCCGCCCCAACTGGTCGGAGTACCCGCGAACGTTCCGCCGGGCGTGAGTAGGCCTGTGGCTTCATCAAGGTGGAAATCGGTTTGCTCGACGGCCGTTTCATTGGCCACGCGGATACTGGATCCGAGCGGGCGTAGAATCTCGCGCTCTTGGATCTTCGCGCCCCACACGTATTGCTTGACCAGGCGGAAGCTTCCCGTCGGGCTATCGCCAGATGCGATAAGCGGCTGGTCTATCGGGGACGGGGTATGACCGATGCGGCAGGATTTATAGTCTGACCAGTCTTTGAAGCGGAAGCCGTCCGACATACCGCCGACGGCGTGCCAGAAGTACAGCACGTCCTCAATATCGGACTGCGGGCGATCACCGAGCGGAACGCCCGTGAACTTGAGCAGCGGCCGCGACCACTTGCGGTCACGCCGTTCGAAGCCGCCCTCTTTGCTGGTGATTTTCACCAGGTAGTTAGGCTCCGGATTGAAGCCGAACGTCGGGCATCCAGGGAAGATTTCGGAAGGGTCGGCCGCTATAGTGGGCATTAGTTATTGCGCCGGTTTGCTTGCTGGACACTGCGCGACACAGCGGCAGCCGTCTGCATCTGCGAGGGTCGACTAATCTGGCCGTTCTGCGCCTGGATTACGAAGTGATTGACCACATTGACGCTACCGCCGAGTTGATTGTTCGGCGTCACAGCAGTCCCGCCAGCGGCGCCCATGATGAGCTCGGGTCCGCGTTCTCCGACTAAGCCAATCTTGCCGGCCGGGATCGTACCTCCGTCCGCGTGCGCGCCACCGAATAGACTTGAGAGGAACGGCGCCAGGCCGCCGAGCTCACCCCCTCCGCTGCCTCCCGAGGCTCCCGCGAACAGTTGCTGTGCAAAGTTCTTGGCGACCAAATCGGCGAACTGTTTCTCGACGTCCTTCAGCAACCCTGTGATCGCATCTCCGAAGGATTTAGCGCCCGTAATCAGGTCGCTGAAGTTATTAGCAAATGCCGATTCCAGGCCGTTCCGAACGTCCGTAGTGAGTTGATCCGTCTTCGCCTTAAGCGCGTCAATCTGGCCGCCAAACGCCTTGGCACCTTGCGTAAGCGCCGGCTGATTCGCCGCAGCAGCCACGGCGTCTTCGCCGTTCTTGATGCCCTGAAGCTGGCTTATCGTCTCTTCGCGGATCTTCTGTAGTTCCCGTTCCGCCTCGAGACTGGTTATCTGGCCTTTGAGAAGCTTGTTATTAACGGCCTGCTCGGCCAATGCGGCATCCTGATTGATGCGCGCGGCGTTGACCTGCAGCGTGTTGAACGCTTGCTGATAGGCTGTCGCTTGCTTAAGGTTGTCGATTACGGCCAGCCCGTTCTTCTCGACTTCCCCGCCGACGTCGTGCAGATTCTTGGTCAGTTGCTCGACGGATTTCGCGAACTGGTCGAGCGCAGCGCCGGCGGTATCGCCGCTAAGCGCCTTAAGTTGCGCTTGCAACCCTTCAATCTGCTTGTTTACTTCGATCGTCTCGAGTTTGGTCGCGGCGGCCACGGCCTGCGCGGCCAGGGCTTTCCCCGCGGCGCCAGTCGCCTTCATAGCCTCGGCCAGCTTGCCATGCGACAGCGCGTAGTTAGTCGCGGCGACCTTACCCTGATCTAGCTTGGCGACTTCTCCCTGTAGGCCGTCGACGAATGCTTGCAGTTCCTTGCGGGATGATTCGAAGAGCTCGGCGCCGGCGAGGCTGCCAAGTACGGCCTTCATCTTCTTTGCCGTAATCTCGATTTCGTCTAGAAGATGGCTTCCGTCAGCATCCCAAAGCGTAGCAAGGCTGGCCGTGAATGCTGCAAAGTTCTTTTTTGCGTTCGCCGACTGGTCGTTGAGGATCGCAAACGCTTCTTTAAAATGCCCGTGAGCAGCAGCGTTCGCCGCGGCAGCAGCGCCGGCAATCGCATCGCCCCCCTCTCGGAAAGCTTCGGCCACAACTAACCCAGCGGTTCCGAGCAATCGGAAGCCCGTCGTTACTTCTTCCGATATGACGTTTAGGCTTTTGGCCCCTTTCGCATTGTCGAGGAACGCGTCCGTTAGGCTATTCAACGCGGGCAGTAGATTGCGCTCGACTTGAGCCCCGATACCGTCGACCAGCGTAACCTTAAGAATTTCTAGCTTTTCGGTGAACGCCTTCGCGGCTTCGGCAGTCGGGCCGTCTATGATCGCGCCGGCCGCGGCGGCCTGGTCTGCCAGTTCCTTCAATCCCGCGGAACCCTTGTCCAGTGTCGGGATCATCGCTTCGCCAGCTTTGCCGAAGAGCGCGACCGCCAGCGCCACCTTATTAGCGCCGTCTTCCGTCTTGGCGAACTTGTCAGCCACCTCATTAAATACGGTGTTGGCGTCCTTCAACGAACCGTTAGCATTCTTGACATTGACGCCGAGCAGTTGGAACGCGAGGCCAGCCTTACCCGTGGCGTTGCCGGCGGCGTCGGAGATGCTGACGTTTAGCTTCTTGAGGGAAGTATTAAGTTCTTCGACGCCGACCCCGCCGACCTTGGCGGCGAATTGTAGGGCGGACAGGTTCTCGACGGACACGCCGGCGGATTTGGAGAACTCGGCCAGGCTGGCGCTGGCTTCAAGGGTTTTGGTCGCAAACTCTAGGATAGCTTCGGCGGACAGATAGCCGGCGAACAGTTCCGCGATCCCCTTCAAACCCTCGGACGTTTCATGGTGGAACTTCTCGAGGCGCTTGGTAGCGTCATCGAAGCCCTTTTGATATCGCCCGGTTTGCAATTCCAGGCTCACCACAAGGTCGGCGAGGTCCTTAGCCATTGATTTTACTAGCCTTTTTACTAAGGTACGCCGTGGCAATTTCTGCGTAAACTTGGTCGCCCCACTGACTTAGCGCCATGTTCAAACCCCAAAGAATCAATCTACAATTCTCAGGCGTGTAGCCTTTTGTTGAATCGCGCCGGTCAAGCGATGCGCTGAAAGGATCGGCATGACCCGCGCCGACATATTCTCCGTTAGCGAACGCCAATCCCGTGGCCTCACAAACGTTAGCCTCTAGCTTCGCTCTAAGCCATTGGCGAGTAATCGTGAAATCCCATTCTCGCGTTTTTGCTCGGGATTGCGCAGACCTGAACAGAGCTAAATCCCGATTGCGCGCACGATGTTCTCTTTGTTTGGCCCTATTCTTCTCGGGATGACGCCCCCTATGCCGCAAATACTTTGCCTGCAACTTATCTGCGTTTTTTGGGTCTGCTCGGTATTTCGCGGAATATTCCGCCATATAGACGCGCTTGGCCTCCGCTTGTTCAGGGGACATTTTCGCGTTGGCTCGGAGCCTGGCGTCTATAGCGTTACGACGGCAGCACGGTTTACAGTACGTCGAAGGCCCAGACTTAAAGAAATAGAATTCCAGGGTTGATTTCTCAACCTCGCATTTCGGGCAAAGCCTTGTCGCTTCTGCGTCCATTTACTTCCGTTTCGGCTTAGCTAGCGCTCGAAGCGCCGCTACAAATTTCTGCGTCTTCTCTCGGCCTTCCGCTTCCGGGTCATGCTCTTTCAACATGAAGTCGGTAAAGCTGCGGGCCTTCTCACTGGCCGCCCTGTTCATGTTGAACACCGTAGAGGCCACAATGCCCGCGTGCATGTTGTCGCGGCTGGCGCCCCAAGGCTCGACGCCATAGAAGTAAGACCAATCTTGCATTTCGCGGGCCGACGTGGTCCGCTCTAACTCTTCCACCGTCCGCCCTAACGCCAGTGCCAGCCGATGCAGGAACCGGCGCTCAGGCGTTAGGCGTTTTTTGCTTCGTCCTTCAGCGCGTCCGTGATTGCGGAAAGCAGCGGATTAAGAACTCGCATCGATCCGCGGGCCAATGCGTAGGCCCCGTCGTGGTCGAGCACTTCCACGCCAAACTCGTCCACCACACAGCGAGAGAAAAGCTTTGCGTTGGCATCTTCTGTGCGCCCGGCGGCGATCGAATCCCGCCACATGTTGATTTCGGCGTATGTCGGCTCTTTGACATAAACCGGCTCCCCGGCAACTGTCACCAGAGACACGCGCAACGCTGCTTTAGCGATTAGGTCTTGAATCATAAATACACCCTCTTTTCACCTTTATAGCACGCGGATTAGCGTTTGCTAATCCTTAAGTCACGCTGATATCGCCGCTGATCTTGCCCGTAAACGTGACTTTGTTTTGAGCCGAGATGCTCGGCGCCACGTCCCACGACAACATTGCCATGGCGAAGTGAAACACCGTCTGCGGGCTGTCGTCCGCGACCTGCAATTGGAAATTGCGACGGGTCTTCGCTTTGACATCCGCAATCAACGCGTTCTGTACCGTGTTGTCCGGGTCATAGTTGGCCGTGACCGTCACTGTGTTACCGTCCGCCAATCCGGGAACGTATTCCTTCACGCCACCGCTGCAGAACGTCGTAACCTCAACCTGCGCGTTGGCCTGGCCAAGCCCGCTGATTGAATCGACTTCGCAATACCGGGTGAATACCTCAGGGCTGGCGCCATTGCCGACAGCCAAAAACGCATTACCGACAAACGCCTTACTGGTCATTCGAATCACTCCTGATAGTAAAAGACAAAGGTTTGGGACACTCTGTACAACCCGGGTTCCGCTTCAATCAAATCTTGCGCGGTCTCCAGCAATACCCGGTCTACAGGCGTCCCACCCATTAGGCCGGTAAAACTATTGAGGCAAAGGCGAACGGCGTTCGCCATTTCCTTGGCTTCGAAGTAGGACTTCGAAACACTGTCAATCTGGTACGTACCTTCAACCGAGCTCGCAGCGTCGCACGTCGTTAGGCTGCGCGCCTCACTGTTGAGCGTGAACACGATGCACGGTGTAGCGGAATGGCCGTCGCTGCGGGATTCCGGTATCTGCACAGGGAACACCCGGCCGCCGACCAGGACCGCCACAGGGCCGTCGTCCCGGAGTCGTTCGAATATGCCCTGTTCGATCATTTCGAATACTTCGCGATTGACTTCTCAAGGGATGCCGAAACGGCTTCTAACTGCTTGTCGATCGTCTGTTCCGACGCTTCGGTCAGCCAGTGCTGCGCCTTCTGTTTCTTCGTGCCGCGCTCGACGAAGCGCACGGCGTAGAACGCTTCCGCGCGTACGCCCACGCTGGCCCGCGCGATACCCTCGGCCTTCTTCAATTGCGTAATGGTCCGAATATTCCGCGACGCAAATCCGGGTCCGACCAGACGACCCTTGTACGTCTTCACGGCATCGGGACTCTTCGGAATGTTCGCCTTGGCCTGCGTAAAAATGGGTTTGACGCCAGCGCGTGCAGCGCTACGCGGTGCCTTGCCGTCCTCGAGATGGCCAAGGGCGGACAACTTGGCTATTAGCTCCGCCGCCCCTTCAATCTTATACGTGAAATCAGACGCCACTGCGGAACCCGTCGGCGTAGCGTTTGCGGCACAGAAACACCGTCTCGCGGCGCCGTTCATTGGTATGCGTGACGTTCTCGACGTCGTAATAATCCACTAGCTGCGGCGAATCGTGCCGCGCGATGAACTTGATTCGTATCGTCGGGTCGACGTCTGCCCGGTAGCGGATCCGGATTTGCGTATAGCCCGTGGCCTGGACCTGCGCCGCGGCGTACGTCTCGCCGCCGGACTTCTTAGGCGCCACAGGTTCAATGGCCGCCCACACGTCGACGAAATCAACGTACCCGATCACCTCTTCGTTAACGGCGTTCGGCGTCAACGTTCGGAGTTGCAGCGTTACCTTGTTGCGGAGTTTTCCGGGTTGCATTCGCCTTTTCCAGTTGCCGGCGCTCGACTTCCTCGAGGCGCTTGCGGATACTCTCAGGGAGGTAGCTGCGGACCTTGCCGCACGGCTTACACGGTTCTTTCATCACACACCGATTGCGATACGGTACGGATACGCAAGGTTCTCGGCCGCCTCTAGTAGCATGGGCATCGTCTGCGGATCGCGTTCGAAGTACGCTTCGATATGCAACAGCAGCGCCGTTTTCAAGTCTTCCGGCAGCACCAGAGGCGACGCCGGCGGGCTGTTGTCGTCCATGCTGTGCAATTGGCGGTTTAGGAACGATATGGCCCAAGCATACGCACTATTTGCTAATCGGGTAAGTCGGCTGTCATGCTCGGTATTCGATAGTTCGATAGACAGATGGTCTTTGATATCCCCGAGGCTCAGATAATCGTTATTCTCGTAAGTCGGCCGCGGAGGCGGCAACGCGTTGCTGTTCGGCTCATCTTCCGGAAACCCGAAAAGCTCGATTTCTGTCAAATCCGTCATGTCGTTACCGCCAATGTTGCCGTGCCCACACTAGCGGGCTATTCCAGGGCTTTACCGGGCCGTTGAACTGCACCAGCCGCGCGTCAGCGGGAGGCGCGTTCGGCGTCTGCGGAAAGTCGCGTATTGAATAAATGCCGGAGGACTTCGGCCAGTGCACCTCTTTCGGGCCGAGCATGTAGCTAAGCCATGCCTGGTCGGATCCGCGGAAGCCCGCGGCGCGAGCTCGGTTGATCCCCGGCTGGCCGTCGAACTTCTCCCAAACGTGCCGGCGCGTGCCTGGCGTTAGCAAATAGATCCCGCCGCCATAGCGCATCTGTGCGCCCCAATCGCGATAAGGCCGCCAGCCGACGAAGTCGGCCGTTAAGTTAAATATGGGTGTGACGTCCTTCAATACCACTAGGTCGACGTCGATTAGCAGAACCCGTTCGCCGAGCACCTTGGCGTCTTCGGAGAACATCCACAGGCGGCGATAGCAGGAAGGGAACCTAACGCCCTCCGGACTCTTGAAGCGCCCCACCTGTACAGCCTGCTTAGGCGTCGGGAACACTTCCACGCCCTTGTCAAAGCCTGCCGTCCCATCCGTTACGCAGATGAAACGGTGTTCCTCGGCCAGGTGGCGCTTGAACATCTTGGCCAGTACGTTGACGTGCTGCGGCGTGTACTGACGCGTCCCGCCGCCCCAAATCCAACATACAATCGACTTCATGACCGGAGCAGCCGGCCGAGGAACCCGCCGGCGGATCCAAGGTCGACCGCGTGAATATGATCCGCGGCTAGTCGGTTTGCTAAGCACGTGGCCATTGGGCCGGCGGACATAATGACCACGTCCGGCCGCGCCGCGCGTACCTTGTCTTCGATCAAGTCTATCTGCCCGTAAGCTTCGCGATGTGGGCAGGCTATGTGCTTAACATAAGCGGAAGCCATGCTCACTGTCTGCAGCATGGAACCTGATTTCTCGCATACTACAACCGTCTTCTTACCGGCCCATACGCTTTCAACCAATACCGCGTATTCGCGGCAGTTGATCCAGGGCGCCGAGTCCGGCCGGCTCACGAACGCCGAGAAGTAAGGTTGCCGCGGCTGTAGCAAATCCTCGAAACGCGCTTGATGCCGTAGCCAGTTCCTATACTTCGGCCCTTGCGGGTCGTACGTCGGTATACCGACCAGACAGCGAACGTGTGGCGTACGCAATGTCCGCGATAGTTCCGCGGCCAACTTCGGGCCTCCGGGTTCCCGCGCGTAGCCGAAACCCTCGGCCATCTTCATCTCACCGTCGCCGAACCGCGCCAGGGAGAAGCCTTTAGCAACAAGTCCCATTGTGTGGAACTCATCCGCAACTATCGGGTAACTCACAGGACGCGTTCCCACTTGAAGCGCAGCGGGTTCTTAGCGCGCGTGGCGCCCGTCGCTTCCTTCGCTTTCCGGCGCCGGCTGTACTCTGAGGTATCCCGGCTCAAACTGAAATCCGACGCATCGGCGCATGCACTGCGCGTATAGACGTGTAGATGCACGTCGGGAGGCATAAGGCTCACGGGCGCCGTGCGCTCAAGTTGCTGCAGGAACGGCGATCCGCCTCCGAGGCAGCCGCTGTAGTCCTCATCATATCCGCCAGCCAGCCAGTACACGGACTTCGTACACAGATAGCTGTCAATGTGCGGCTTGATCGCGCCAAAGGTCGCATCACGTGGGATTGCGTCCTTATTGCGCGTTTCGTCCGCGATCCCTACCCGGTAGCGCGGGAACCGATACCAATATGTAGGCTTCAGACCGTCAACCTCGAGCATTCGCGCGGCGCATGTGATCGGCAGCAAATGGTCAATGTCGATATGCATTAGCCAGTCGGTCGTGCACACCGTCGCGCCCAAGTTGCGCGCCCCGCCGCGGTTCCATGGAATGTCTTCCAGGATCCGGTACACCTCGAGTCGGCCGCCGAACGTCTGCCACAGATAGCCCGACGATCGTATGGCCTGCTCGGCCGGTTCCGGACTGCCGTCGTCTACAACGACAACCTTTATGCGCGGGTCGTACCGTGCTACAGCGGCCAGTTGCATCTTGAGCATTGCCACATTCCGGTAGTACGGAATGATTAGCGTGAGGCCGTCGAGTTTCACGACTTGCGCTTCCGGTCGGCCATGATGATTTCGCGGACGCTTAGATAGACCGTGCCGCTTTTCGTTGGGCTTCCCACCCAAACCATGAGCAACCCTATAGCCATCCAAAACAGCCAGGCGATCACGACTTGTCGAGCTCGGCAAAGTCCTTATTCCGGTCTATCACGTCCTGAAACAATTTCGGGAAATGGCCGTAACTCACCGACGCGTTAACCAGTGCTTGCGTGTCCTTCGGCAGGCACTTCCCGCCAAATGCAAGCTTATCGGGGAAAACCAGCGTCATAGCCGGCCCCATGCGCGCGTCGAGCAACAACAACTGGCGGAACGTGTGGAAGTCCACGCCCATGGCCTCGGCGATCTTGTAGAACTCGGTAAAAATGACCTTCTTGGAGGCCAGAAACATGTTCTCGCCATACTTGACCAGTTCGGCCGTGCGGCTGTTCGTCTGCGCGTAGATCGGCACCCATCCGGCGACCTTCTGCCAGATATCAACCCATTTGGTAGTTGCCGACGGCACCCCGCCGAAGATATGAAAGCTGTGCTTCTTCATATCCGTAGGGTGCGCGAAGTCCTTCCACCATTGAACTTCGTAATTCCCTTCGCCGATATACTCAGGACTGAAGCACACCGTAACGCCCTTGGATGCGTTGAAGTTCAGCTTCTCCGTCGTGCCCGGCGGAATCGTAGACTTGACCAGGTAGTGGGTATGGCGCGCGGCTTTCAGAATCGCCGTGACATGCGAGTAATCACACGACCCGTCGGCGCCCATCGGCGTTGGCACGCATATCACGGCGTAGTCCGTCGGAACAAACCCCGTGTCGTTAGCGCTACGCAAGTCCGCGCCGGAGAACTCGGCCGGGTCGACTAACTGCAGTTCATAGTGGTCCTCGAGGAATCGCGCGACCGCTTTGCCGACGTAGCCGTATCCATAAACTGTGATTTTCACTTGGTACCCTCAAGTAAGTTCTTTGTCGATCGTGCTTCGCGGGAAGCAGCGGAGTGCCGTAGTTCGTGAGCAGTTCACGACCTCGACGCCTTCCTTTTCTAAATCTGCGGCGAGAAACCCCATGCTTTGAACCCAAGTCGCCAGGTTTCCGCCGCAATTTCCCAAGCTGTTAGGGTGATCCCCATGCCAATGACGCTTGCCGCCACTGAACATGAAGTCATAGCCGAGCAGTAAGACGCGCTTAGCTCCCCACATGTAGGCGAGGCCAAGGGCTTGATATCCGGAGTTTTGGCCGGTGTGCACCACACCCGGTCGGTGTGATAGTCCTTTTCCGGGTTCACCTTGCACCCAGTTGCTGCGATATTCCGTCTTCGCACGAGTCGAGCAAGACCACCGCTCGCCGCTAAAAGCCCTATCAATTTCGAGCGCATATTGTTTCCACCATGCGTAATCACACGCATATAGGACGTCGGCCCATGGGGCGGCCCGAAACGTCGTGTTGATTACGATCGCTTTGCGCGAGGCTTGCGCAAACGGAGCGTCGGTCGCGCGCCAGCGGCGGACGTGCTCGACGTCGGCAGGGGTGAGACTAGGGCCGCTGGCGAGACAGACGACGGTAGTTCCACGCCATCGGCCGGCGCTTTTCCCGCTTCGGGTGCGCCTTTGTTCTGCGGAGTCGCCGCCGTCTTATTGACGGGCGGCGTCCTCATCTTGTGTTCAACGGCCATGCCGTTACGTATCAGTTCCGCGGCATGGAATGACGTAGTGTCAAACACTGTGCCGGGATGCTTCTTATCGAACGGCTTGATAGCCCGTACTAACATCAAAACCCCCTAAAAAGGCGCCGACCCTTTCGAGCCGGCGCCATATTTGATTAGCGTTTGCTAATCCTCGGCTTAGATGAACGCGCCGTAGATGAACGCTTCCGGACGCTTCACGACCAACGCAAGACGCTCTTCGCATCGGATGGTGATCATGTTCTTCACGAAGTCGTCTTCGTTCTGCGTCGCAATCTGCACGTTCATGTCCTCGCGGTCATAAACGGTCGCGGCAGACGCGAATCCGCCCGTCAGGAACTGACCGGCAGTCATCGCCTGAGTCGGCACCACGTCCAAGCCCCACAGGCTCGGAGGCGCCACACCACCGACCGGGTTGGCGAAGATGTAACGGCCCTGGCTGTCCTTGGTCGTTTCGATCTTGGACCAGTCGGTCGGATGCAGCACAATCGCGTCAGCCGGCAACAGCGCCAACTCGGCTTGCAGAATCGCAAGGCGCAGAGTGTCGATGTTCTGCGGGCTGGCCGGAGTGTAGGCAGCGCTGTAGGCCGACGCTTGCGGGATGATGCCCAAGAGGTTGGCACCCGTGCCGCTGCCGCTCAACATCTGAGTCTCTTCCACCAGCTTGAGGCCGTAGGTCATCTCATTGTTGATGTCGGAAGCCAGCTGGCCGAAGTCCGCCAGGATCTGCTTGGACGCCTTGTAGATGTGCGCCAGCGTCTTCACGCCAGTGCTCACCAGGTCATACGTCAAAGTCGACCGCGGCTTCAGTGTGCCTTCCGTTACCGGATCGGCTGCATTGGTGAAGCCCGTCTCGCGCACGTACTCGAGCAGGTTCGACTGAGTCGTACCGGACGCGATAATGTCGCGCAGGAACAAGCGCCGACGCAAACGCGGCAAGCTCGGGAGACGCTCGGGAAGGATGATCCGCGACGCCAGGTCGCCGGTCACGTTCGCCGTCTTGACGTTCACGAACACGTTCTGACCGCGCATGATCTTGCCGCCAAGGGCTTTGACCTGCTCGGACTCGACGAACTGCTCACCGATCGACTTGACGCGAACCGGCTGTGCACCGGCCGCCGCGGTTCGCGCGACGATTTCCTGCTCGGCTGCCGCAAGACGGCCCTTGAGCTCGTTCTGAGTCGCCAGAAGCTGGTCGATATCCGCCTTTGTGGACGTGGTCAGGTCGCCGTGATTCTTGGCGGCCTGTTCGGCGGCCTTGAGCACGTCGCTCTTAATCTCCGCCAGCTTGTCGCTAACGGCTTTCATTTCTGCTTCATTCATTGAATTAACTCCAAATTTGATTGATGGTTTTGAGAAGTTCCGCTGCCGTCTTGTCTGCGCTGTCCTCAGCTGCAAACGATTTGTATCCGCGCTCGGCTATGCGCGCGGCTGCGGCCTTCGAATAGCCCTGCTCCCGCAGTAACTCTTCGAATTCCCGTAAAGTGAGGAAGTCGCCGGCGTCGATCCGCGCTTTGACGGCGCTAATCTGAGCAGTCGGGCATGCGCCCAAGGTGACCAGGCTGACCTCGACTAAATCTACTTGCTTCAGGGTGCGTATCCCCGTCGTTTCATCGTAGGATGAGTCGCGGACGTAGTACCCGATCGACATATCCGTGATGGCCCGCATTTTCATCAATGCCAGCGCTTCGTTGGCTTGCTGGACCTGCGGAACGGCCAGTTGCCCGGCGACCTTCAGGCCCACGTGGTCCTCAGTCACCGACGTATACACGCCGATGGGCGCGGACATGTTGTGCTGCCACAGCACCGGGATCGTGCGGCCCGCTGCGGCCGTTGCAGCCAGTGACTGCGTGAACGCGCCCGGCGCCACAATCTCGTCGTAGCTGTCGAGCACGCCGAAGACGTTTCCGTAGCCCTCGAATGTGCCGGACTCGTCGCCCGCGGCTTTCATTTCGAACGCAAAGGACTTCCGGTTCATTTTCATTTAGGCGTTTCTCCCGGCGCTGCGGCCGGCTCATCGGGCTGTGACGGCAACCCAGCGCCCGGTGGCGCTGGCGCTTCGCCGACCTTGGACAACAGCGTCAGCATGGCGGGCACTGTCAGTTCGTCTCCCCCGTCGACGTCGGCAAGGCGTTCCTTGCGGCGTATCTCGTTGCGGGTAAAAATTCCGTTGTTCGCCATGGCCGTGTAGTACGCGCCGCGGCCGGCGCTATCCGCGCGCATGAGCCGGTCCGTGTCGAACTCCACGCCGATCGCGTCCTGCTCGGCCGGCCCAATCAGGCGCCGCGCCACGGCCTGCTCTACGCGCGTAAGCCACGGCTGCAGACAGAACATGAGGAAACCAAGCGTTTGCTGCTCGATCCCGGTTCCGTAATTGGATGTCTGCGCAAGGCCGACCATGTTCGGCGGCACCGAAAACCAGCGGCAAATTTCCTCGACGTTGAATTTGCGGCTAGCGAGTAGCTCCATATCACCCGGCGGAATGCCGAGTGACTGCCACGTCATGCCGCCCTCAAGTACCAGCGTCTTGCCTGCGTTACCCGAACCGCTGAAGTTCGGCAGAATGTTCGCCTTAACGTCTTCGCGCTGGTCTTTGGTCAGGAATTTGTCGACTTGCAGCGTCCCGGACGGCCTCATGCCGTTTTCGAACAGCTTGCCGGCCGCTTCCCCGCCGGCGCGTGCCATGCCGAGCACGTCGGCCATGTACGCAATTACTGACAGGCCGTTGCGCCCGTCGTCCGTTATGCCAGGGATGCGAAGTAGGTTCTTTTCGTCAATCTGGTACTGTTTGGCGTCGAAATCGGTGTAAAGGTATTGAATCGACCCATCAAACAGCATATTTCGCGTCAAACGCTGCGGAAGCAGGTATTTGAGCGAGATTACGCGCGATCCGATGCGCTGAACCTCGGCAAAACCGTCGCCCCATAGCAGCATTGACCGCAACATGACTTCCCAAAACTGGTTAGCCGTCATGTCCCGATTCGGATTTCGTCCGATAATCGGCTGTATCTGGTGCTGCGGAAGCGCGATGTGCGACCCGTCCGACGGGTTTATCTGGTACACACGCAGCGGCAGACTGGCGATCGTGCCCGAAATCAGGCGCACGCAAGCCCAAACGGCCGACAATTTCTCGCTTTCCTGGACCGTTAGCACCTGGCCAGTCGTGCGACTCTGCGCCGACCAGTGCTGTGCGACCTGTCCGCCGGCTACCGAGTCGAGCGGAATGCCGAACCACGTGAAAATCGTGTTGACAGCTGTGTCAACCGAGCTCTTTATAGCCCGGGTGATCATTTTGCGACCGGCCGCCATTAGCCGACCGCCGGCTGGCTATAAAAGCCCGCTTCATCGCCGAGACCGTCGCCGCCGAGCTCCTGCAGCCCGCACGCCATGATTAGCGCCACGGCGCCATCGATCTTTCCCGCGCTGGCCTTGCGGCTCGGCGCCAAGTTCTCGTTGACGTCTTTTCGTGCCACTAGGTTCGCCATGTTCCACGTAAGGACCGGGTTGCCCGCGTGGGCTAACTTTCCCGACGTGTAAATTGTTTCGAAATTCTGCATAGCAGGGTGGTAACTGCGCGTGCCTTGTATGAATTGCTCCATCGGCACACCCGCTGCTACCAAGTTGTTGGCCATTTGCTGCGCGTTCCACGGGTCAAACGCGATCTTTGACGGCAAAAAGCGCTGATAATCGGCCAGTATTTCTCGTTCTATCTGGTCGTAGTCGGTCACTTCGCCTTGCGTCAAGGTGAGTAATCCGGACTCGCTCCAGCTGGAATAGGTCTGATTCCCCTTCGCCTTGGCCCGTTTCACAGCGTCTTCCGGCAGCCAGTAGCGGCCCCACGTGTAAAACTCATCTCCGCGCTGCCATAGGAGGCGGAATGCGCACATGTCCGTCGTGCTAGCCAGGTCAAGGCCGCCCCAACACGGCAATCCCTGTAGCGCGTCCAGGTCGACAGGCTTGTTACCTTTGTTCCACTTCGTCAGGTTCACCCACGCTTCAGCACTGGCCGCGCGTCGGTTCAGTCTCTTGATACGAAACTCGGCCAGGCGACCGGGCATCGATCGCGCCTCGGCTGCTTCCTTGCGTATCTCGCTGGCCAGATGCGGATTGACACTCATCAAGGGGTTAGCCTTGATCCACGTGGCTTCGTCGAAGTCGTCGTCTTTGTCGTCGACAGCGAAGAAGCACGCCAGGAAGTGCTGACCCTCGACTAGACCCTGCAGCAATTGCTGTGAGTAGGAGCGGAGCTCAGCCCACGGCCCCGGGTTCTCGTAACCCTCGGTTGTCGTGTACAGAAATAGGGGTGCCCGTCGAGCGCCTGCGGCTGACCGGAGCACGTTTAAAAGGTCATGATCTTTGTGTGCGTGTATCTCATCCAACGCACACACCGACGGGTTAAGCCCGTCCTGCGTCGACGCCTTGGCGTTGATCGGCTTGCACACCCCGCCGATTTCGTGCCGCACAATTGCGTTAGCCAGCGGCTCGAGCGTGAACGTGTCGCGCAGTGCGCTGGTCTTCTCAACCATTCGCTTGGCAACGTTGAATATGATCCGCGCCTGGCTACCCGTCGTCGCTGCGCTGATAACCTGCGCGCCTTGTTCGTCCTCGAGACACAAGCACGCCAGCGCGATACCCCCGGATATTGTGCTCTTCGCGTTCTTACGCGCGGTCGCCAGCAGCGCCGAAGTGAAGCGACGGACCGCGCCATCCGGCGATCGGAATCCGAACAAGTTCACAACGAAGAAGACGTGCGCCGGGTGTAGAACGATCGTCGGCGTATCCCACTTACCTTCGACGTGCGGCAGACACTCGAGGAACCGGCACGCCCGGTTAGCCCATGCCGGCGAGAACGTGAACGGCGCGCCTTTAGCATTTGCTAATTTCAAGTCCGAAAGGAAACGCTGTGCGCCCAATCGGAAGAACTTGCCATGCCGTACGCCTTTGACGTCGGCCACAGCCTCGGCGGCGTAAGCCTTTGCTACGGCAACAAAATCAGTTGGCGAACTGCTTGAGCCCTTCGAACGGGTTTTCCGGCTTACTCTTTTCACTTACTGGCACCCTCGCACGCCAGCCGGAGGCAAGGCCGAGTGCAGATGCGTACTTAATGTACGTCGTGTGGCACCCGGCTGCGCTGATCGGCTCGCCGTCAATGTCTGTATCGCCGCGGAAGTTCCGCATGATTCGGCTTTGCGTGACGCACAGATGCGCCAGCGTCTGAATGTCCTTCTCGGCCAGCGCGTTGTCCGCGACTAGCAGGGGAGCAAGCCTGCGCCACTCGGCTGCGGCCAGTTCGTCGCCTTCGATCCACTTCGGAACGTCGGGCACGTACTGCAATGGCGTGAAGTTTGCCTGCTCTTTACGCGGACGGTCTGCGCGGGTCGCGCCGGCCAGATCTAGCGCCTTTGCGGTCTTCGGTGGCCTGCCTGTACGCATCTAAATTCTTGATTGATCCCGAAAAACTACTGTATGGATGTCCAGACACTGACTTTTGACTGTGTAAAATATTCCACAAACGCGCGTTCGACGTGAATTTGGCTCATAGTTTAGCACTGGATAGGGGGTGTGTGTTGCTTTGACGCAACACCATGTTGCATGAAAGCAACGTAACCTATCATTTATTTAGATCGATTGATAAGTCTACCGAAAGATTGATCCGATGCAGTGCGCCTCGAGTGACACGGGCAGCACAGTGGGCGTAGGTTAGAGTTAGCATTGTTCGTGCTGCACCCATCTATGTGGTCTACCTCAGTAGCCACAGTGCGCACACCCATAGCCAAGCACAGCACACACATAGGATGCATGGCCAACACAGCAGCGCGTATGCGTTGCCATAGCCGGCCATACCCTAGAGCAGTGCTCGAGCCAGCACGACGGCTGTTCACCACACGCTGACGCGCCAACTCTGTACGAGCGCCTAACGGCCTATGCGTGGGTATGCGTGCTGGCATGTGGTTCATTATAAAGCCGCACCGATGGTGCGGAAAACAACGCGGAACGCGTGTTTAAGCTGCACGGGATCCGACGTCGAGGGTTAGAACGTGAATCGCGGCAGTGTGGCGACATTAGCGACTTCCATGTGCGCTGTCAATAGCATTTGCTAATCTAGCACCCACGACAAGCAACGCCGAGTCGAGCAGTTCAAAGAACCGCCGCTTTCCTAGGCCGACCTTCTTGGCTCGAATCTCCACAACCCCATACGTGAAGAACTCCGCCATTAGCACGCCCTTAAGCGGTTCGGGTAATCCCGTGACGACCCGATCAACCGCGGCCGTCTCCGGATCCATGTAGTTAGAAATGAAACCCGGCTCATACCGAACGCCAGTCCGATGCTGCTCTGCCAATCGGTGGCTTGCCGAACTGGTCGACCAACCCTGAACACCCCCCGAACCGTTACGCGCCCAGCGTGCCCAACGGTCGACGGTTTCGTACGTTTTCGAAGTCTCTTTTTTGCGCTGAAAACCCATTTAACACTTCCTCTATTACGTTAAATTCCGACCAAAAAGTTGCAACCTCGAATGCATTTCCCAACCTCTCCCACGAATTCCCATACCGGCCAGGGGGTGCCACTTATCCACAGATTCGGTTCGACTTATCCACAGATATTTTTCATGTAAAGGTTCGGAGAAACCTTGGGAGGTTGCAACTTTTGACCGATTTCCTGTTTTAAATCAACGCGGTTGCAACCTAGTTGCAACCTCAGAAAAAGGTTGCAACCGCCGCCCCTCATAATGACCATAGCCGACGAAAAACCCCGTGTTCCTTGACCGCCTTTTTGGTATATCCGATACCCGTCAACACGCGTGCAATGCGCATCTCTGTCGCACGGTTTACGTGCTTCACATCGATCCCAAGAGCGCCCGTCGCGACGTCCGTAGTAGTGAACCCGCAGTCCAAATGTGCGTCGCACCACATAGCTATGGAATCGTCCCACGCGTCCGAAACCTTGTACGCCTTAACGGCTATCCGACCCAGCGCCTCGGCTCTCTGCCAAGCTATCCCGATCACGTCGTATAGTTCTCTGGCCTCGGCCCACAGTTGCTCAAGATCCCGACGTATAGCCTCCGGGTTAGCCTTGACCACATCCACGGGTAAGAACCTACGTTCGCCCGTTTCGTCGGCCAGGAACTCACGCTTGTTCGTCGTGCCGATGAAAATCAATCGCCGCGGGTATGTGTTGGCGAATTCCTTGTACTTAGGCACCCATTTTTCGTGTTTGCGGGTAATGAAGGACTTAATCGACTCCAAGTCCCGGGTAGCCAGGCCGCGGAGCTCCGCCAGTTCACCAATCAGGCAACCGGACATCTTCCTGGCTAGATCGTCGTCGCTTTCGTCCAAGTTCAACTCTACGAACTGTTCCGGCCGCGGCACCAGGCTCGAGATACCCGTGGACTTCCGCTCACCCTGGCTGCTTACCATGATCACGGCCATGTCAGCCTGGCACCCTGGCGACATCACCCGCGCGGCAAGCGCCGTCCACAGGTACAGCGATACAGCGCGCGTGTAGTCGGTGTCCGGCGCCCCGAAGTAGGTAGTTAGGAACGTCACACAGCGTTCCCTGCCGTCGTGGGACAGGCTTTCGAGCCAATCCTGCGCCGAGTCAAAGGTATTAGCCGCTCCGACCTCTGCCACGGCCTGGCGGACGTTATCCACGCTGGTGGAGTAGAAGCCGCGCTGCTCGAGCGCCCGGCGCAGCTGGCCGTAGTGATTGTCTGCGAACGGGCGCAACTGGCCGCGCTCGGAGCCGGCCGGCGCTTGCATGAGCTCCGCGCGGAACGTGTCATAGCCGATATGCATTTGACAGAATGAGGAACAGGCGACGGCGCTATGGATGTTCAGGTAATTGGATTCTATGCGCCCGTTCTTCTTCCGGCGCAGGACTGGCCAGTCGTTGGCGTCGCGCGCCAGCGCGTTACCCAACGCAACGGCAGGCTGTTGGGTAATTTCGTCATCGTCTAGCGAAATATCATCCACCTCGGCCAGCAGCGAGAAGTCCGACGCGTCGACGGGTACGCCCTTCTTCAGCCATGCCCAAGTGATCCCGCCGCCGGCCTTGAAGCTACGCCAATGGGCGCGCAGATGCGGCTTACCTTCGGCGTACTTGACGCCTGGCCATAAGAACTCATCCCACAGCGCGAAGCCCTCGGCACTGTTGCCCGTGGCGTCGCTGACGGCCATGCCCGTGAATAGGAAGCAGTCCCCCTCCTCCGCCTCATATGGCGCGTTAGGGCTGTGCTTGGCCAGCAGTCGGCGCAGTTCCTCGATCGATGGCCGTTCGCTATTTGCGGATTCCGTCAACTCTCGGTTTACATTAGCATTTGCTAATCGCTGCCACAGCGCTAAAAGTTCGGTAGGTATGGTAGGTAGCTTCGCCGGATCCCCAATCCAAACGTACGGCTTGCCCGTCTCAGGGTGTATGGATGGAGGCAGGACGTCTTGCACCGTCAGTCCGTCGGCCGTCGCGCAACGGAGCTCAAGCGCCCCCTTAGCCAGTTTCATGGACCGCAACACTACTGGACATTTATACAGTAGCTTCGCGCGATCGGGCCGCCCGGAGTCGATCCGCACGGCGTTTGTAGCCTGTAATAGACAATCTAGGTCAATATTGTGTGTTTTAAGGTACACGGCCGCATCGCCTAGCCGGTCCAGGTCCAGCGCCGCCGTGCCGCTGTATGCGTGCGCTAGGCCGACGTTCCCCGCCCAACCTGGCGGTAGGCGGCAGTTCTCTGCGAGGTTCCAGCCCTTCGTGTTCGGCCCCTTAGTGCCGGCGGGAATGGGCACCAGCGCCCAGCCAAGGGCTTCGTAGTCGGCCGGCGTCATCGATCGGCCCGCATTATCGCTCGTCCAATGATTTCAGTTGCGTAAGGGGTTACCGCATTGCCCAATTGCTTTAGCCGGTCCATCCGTCCGGGTAGCCCATCATCCATTCCCACAGGCGCGGAGTCGTCCGACCAGCGGTACGGTGATACAGGGCGTATGCGGGCCATTTGGCCATGCTGGGCGCGTCGTGATTGGCCGTTGCTGTGGGAGTAGGCCAGCCAGAAGATACGCTGCCGGCCGCGGCTCCGCCCTGGCGGTGAAGTATCCATTTCAACCGGCCAGACGGCAAAGCCTTGGCGTTCAAGATCGCGGGACACCCGGTCAACTCCGTCGTCTCCGATACCAGGTACGTTCTCAGCGATAACCCAACGCGGGCGAACGTCGCCAATGATTCGGAGGAACTCGGGCCACCAGGTCGACGGCGTTGTTACGTCCTCGAGCGGCTGTGCTGAAGGGCTGACAAGGGAATCCGCCGCATACAACGTCAACTGTTTCTGTGACATCTAGTGTCCTAACATCCGGAAAGCAAGGCACATTTGGCCAATGCCGAGCAAGCACAGCACGGCACTTACTGTCAGATTCCACAAACGCTGTCAGATTCCACAAACGCTGTCGTTTCCATTCCTGCGCGTTCAAGTCCAAGGGAAAATCCTCCTATGCCCGAGAATAGGTCGAGCACCTTCACTGCTTCACCGGCCCACGCAACACGTAGCGCGCAAACGCTACCGGGCATTCATCGATAGGATCCCCGCAGCTGTGCTTCGCGTGTTCGTTGTCGTCGAGCAATCGCTTAAGGGCTTCCCTGGCTAGCCAGTTCTGCGCCCACACCACCTCGAGCACGTTCGAACGGTCGCGGGCCACGTCGAGCGCTTGCTGGCAGATAGTCTTGACCGTCTCGTTTTCCGTGAACAGCGGCGCTATGGCGTTTGCTATGACCTGTTTAAGATCGGAGGTTCGGCAGGTGATCCATTCCTCTTCACTCACTTGGCAAGCTCGGCTAGGAGCGCATCGGCCAGCCTGACGACATATGCCGCGACTAGATCGCAATTGACTACCGGGGATAGGCGCGTGTTAGGCATTAGCGCAATCAATATGCGATTGGCCAGTTCCTTACGCTCGGCCGCCAATACAGCCTCTTCGGGGAACGGAGGTACTGAAATCATTGTGAAACCCTCTCAAATATTAAGGCGGTAGACTATTGGCCCGCTCCGCGGTACAGCCGTCTACCAGGGCACTTCTGTTTCTTAGTTCGTAAAGCCTGCGTCGTTCACGTACCAGGTATTTACGCTCAACCCGGTTTTGTCTTGGATGCCGAATTTATAGACGTCGATCCCGCCACCCACGCACAAGTCACTCAGGGGGATCGTATAGGTTGCCCACTGGCCGACAACGGGCGCCGGGCCGTACTTGAGGACGTCCTTGCCGCAACCCGCGGGCAACGCGACATCACCTGCGCCCACGAAGTAGACAGCCCATTGCTGGTTCGCCACGGTCGGCTTAAGAGAGAACGTGAGTTTGGTATATCCAGCAGTCGAGTATTTCCAATTGGCCGCCATCACGGGCAGCCATCCGCCCCACGCGTTGGTCAGGGATACCGCGATGTCCTTACCCGGCGCATTGCCGACGGTGTCTGCGTAGTTGACCTTGACGGCAAACGAGTAATCGGTGGCCCACGACCACACACCAGCGTGATAGCCCCATGCCGTGGCGGAGGCTGGCGGAGTCACGACCGGGGGAGGTGTGACTACAATGACGGGTGCCGGCGTCACGGGAACCGTCTGCGCCGGCAACGTCACAACGATCGACTGAGGCGGGATCATCACCGTAATCGTCTGTGAGGGGATCGTCACGGTAACCGCGGCGGACGGTACGCTAACCGTGGTCGACTGGCTGGGTATTGTCACGCTCTGCGCGACGCAGGCCGCCCCAAACAGGGCGCCGATAAGCAAAAAATATTTCATTGTCCTGAATCCTTGAGTAAATGCTAACTTTTCGACCAAAAGGCTACGCAGGTATCGCGCAGAGTGAAGAACAGAAGCGGTCCGAATATAGCGCCATAAATTAAGCCGATCGCGATAAGCGTGACCGCTCTGTTGCTCATCACTATTCGAACTTGCCGTAATCAGGCTCGGCCCCACCGACGATAAACAGGAATCCCGCGTAGTTGCTGTTGACAACCTCATTACCGTTGGTATCCGTACTCACATAGAAATACGGCACCCCGTTGATAACGACTACCGTCCCTGTCGGGTTGTAATTCGGCTCTGGGCAAGTAGCCGCGTCATAGCCAGGCGTGTACGTGGTAACAGGCAATTGCGGGACATGCCGGCGGGTCACGCTGCATTGAATCGATGTCAGCGAGTAGCCGTCGGATCCCCATGAGGCGACAAAGTTGTAAACCATTCGCACGGGCTGGCATCCGCGACCACTGCAGGCCGCCGAGTGAGTAGCCTGGCAATTGCCGCGCACGGTGCCGTCTGCGTTGAATCCCGCAGTTGCGCAATGGGCATATGCCGGGCCAGCAATGGTCTTGGCGTTGGTCGGTACGGGTAACTGCAGAAGAGTGTCGGCCGATGCCGTGGCGCCAATCAAGCACAAAAGACCGAGCATTAATCCTTTCATAGAGAATCTCCTTTTAGGTCGTCGTTATCATCACTTTCCGGCTCGGCATGTAAGTCGAGCTCAAACACCATTAGAAGGGCTATGGCAAAGGCGAGAATCCCGCACCATTCGCCAATGAAGGCCGCCGCGGCCATGAGAATGACTATCCCGATACCCGCGGCCGTGTAGAGGCTCACTCCGCCGCCGGCAGTTGCGTCGCCAATCCGGCGACCAGGATCCACCCCACGATTCCGGCCCACTGGCCGAATGCAATCGAGGCTACAAACCCGATCCCGCCGACGAAACACCAGAAGCCGCGCGTCACAGTCCTACGCCAAATTCGGATTTATTCACTTGAAACCCTCACAAAAGTTAGTAAGCTAGCCCACGCGCTCGGGGTTCTCGGAGAACCATCGGGCCAGGGCATGGAAGCCGTTGGCGCGTAGCTCGGCAATCTTCTCTGCCTGGCGTCGCTCCAACGCATGCTGTGTCGCGGTAGGTCGGATTGCAGGACGCTTGCGTATGGGCAGATTTGAAAAAAAGTCAAGAATCATGTCCGTACCCTCTTGTATTCCGATTATGGCAAATGCTAACGTCTCTGCTCATCACCGGGTATGTACGTTAGCAAACGCTAATGGTTACGGCAAGCCTGAGAGTGTGACGCATACGCGATTGCGGGTATGTGCTAGCGGAAAACAAGTATTTAGACTGACATTTGAGAGGGTGGAAGAATGAGTACCATTATGCCGAACGACGTTCGGCGGGCCAATTTGAAGAGGGTTGTACAGGAGCTTGGCGGACATGCGGCCGTCGCCAAGCGGTTGAAGCTGGCCGGATCTAGCTGGGTAAGCCAGTTGATACAGGGTATCCGGCCATTTACTGAGAAGACGGCGCGCAAGTTTGAGAAGGGTTTAGGGCTTAAATCCGGATCGCTTGACATCCCGGGTTCACTAGACGGACTAGACCGTGTCCCGGGATCCGTAAACCGTGATGTGCCCGGCATTAGCGAAGCGCTGGCCTGTGTAAATTCTTTGCTATCGACACGTAAGCAAACTCTTACTAACACTAAGTTTGGGATCGTGGTCGAAATAGTGTTTTCACAGGGGGTCAAGCACGGGACGATAGACGCCGAGCTCGCCGAGAAGATACTAAATCTGATCGACTGACACTATATCCGGAGCAATGAATGCACATGGCAGTAAAGAAGGTGGACCCGTTCCTATCGGCAAGGGTCCGAGCGATTGCGGAAGAGATGCATAAGGGCGGGCAGCATGAGGCGCCAGTAAAGCGCGCGGCGACTGTACTAAAAGTCCCACTCGAGGACATAGGCGAAGAAGGGCTAAACCTCAGTCTGAGCATGACCGGCACGCATTTCATAATAAAGATTTGACAAGGGCCGTGAGCATTTGCTAATGTCCCAACCCGTGGAGACTCACACCTACAGATGAAGAGAAACCCGGCCCGAAATGGTCGGGTTTTCTTTTGTCTCCAAGGTTAGCAAACGCTTATTTAGAGGGTTCGAAATGTCATTAGAAGAAACGATCGCCGCGAATACCGCGGCCATTGGCGACTTGATCGCGTGCTGGAAAGGAATGGCGCAAGCGCTGGCCGGAGTTACGCCGAGCCTCCAGACGATTGCCAGTCCGCCAGCCAGTGCCACTGTCGCGCAGGACATCGGCAAAGCCGCGGGTATCGCCGCCGAGCTCGCTGTCAGCGCAACGGCCGCCGCACCGCTGGCCGCCGAAGCCGGCGCAATCGCCACGGCAACCGTTACGGACGTCCTTACGGCCGCCTCCCAACTGATTGCTGCCAAGGGTAAGCCGGCGCTCTCCGCTGCGCTCAAGCACTTGAACGTCAAGTCTCTGCAGGCCATCCCGGCCGAGAAGCTAGTCGAGGCGCTCGGCGCAATTCAAGTTGCGATGAAGGCCGCCTAAGTGATCGCAACCGACACAGGATACGCGCACACAGGGACAGGGTCGCCGGAGCGGCAACTGTGGTTCGCGGTTTTGTCTCAAGCATTAGCAGACGCTCAAGCGAAGCTGCCGACGTTGCGCAAACGCTCAGATTTCACTAACAGGTCCGACCACGTCGAGCACGTCAGGCACTGGCGCAACGCAGTCAAAGCCCGATCCGAGGCCCGCCGATGGCTGGTAGGAATTCACAACAAATGGCGCGCGACCGTGTGCGACTTCGCAGGCATCTGTGAGGAATCGCTGACGGATCGGACGCGCAAACTCTACAGGGTGAACGCATGAAATCCTTTTTCAAGGGTGTGTATACAGAGGCCATTGTGGTTGCCACGTGCCTAACGATCGCGTTACTTCTCATCTGCTGGCTGATCCTGGCGCTGGCCAATACCGTAACCGCGGCCGTGGTCGTCGGCGTCTGTTTCTGGCGCATCGTGTTTCTGTGGGTGATGGACACATGAAAGACCTGAAAGCCGCTGCGCTTGCTACGTTCTACGTGGGCTGCGTCGGTCTAATCGTCGCCTGGTTTTTCTTCGGTGTTCTGTGGGCCGGGGTGCTGGCCTCGGTTATCGCCGTCGGGATGCTGTGGCGATTCTTCTTCGTGGTCTTCCGCTCATGAGCAAGCAAGACGCCAAGGATGTATATTCCATGCTGTGGATCGGTGTTCTCGCTGTCCTAATGCTGGTCATTCTCATCTGGTCGGCGCAATGAAGTTGCTAATCGATGGCGACGTGCTGGCGTACCGTGCGGGGTATGCCACGGAGCAAACGCATTATCTGGCCGAATGTGGCGGCAATAACGGCACACCATACGATTACTGCGAGTTTGGCGACGCGAAGACGGCCAAGGAACAAAAGGCAGTTTTCGGCAAAATCTGGTCCCGCAAAGAAGCCAAACCCGAAGCCGACGCGATCGAAGCAACCGACGCTATCCTGCTCGACATCCGCAACCGTCTAGACGGTTCACCCAAAGACTTGATCATAGTCCTCTCCGGAGTCGGCAACTTCCGCCATCGGTACGCCACGCGCGCCGAGTACAAGGGCAACCGCTCCGGCGAACGTCCGAAGAACTACCATGCGATCCGTGAGCATCTGACCAAGCACTGGAAAGCCATTGTGACCGAGGGAGAGGAAGCCGACGACCGGCTAGGCATCCTCATGACGCAGGATCCTAACAGCGTGTGCTGCTCAATCGACAAGGATTTGATGCAACTGCCTGGCTGGCATTACAACTTCACGACCGGCGACCTGGTCCTAATCGATGCGCGCCAGGCGGATCTTAATTTCTTCGCGCAAGTCCTCTCCGGCGACGACGTCGACAACGTGCCCGGGTTGAAGGGTATCGGGAAGGTCAAGGCCGCCAAGGCGTTGGCCAACTGCGTGAGCTCTAAGCAGTGTTGGGACACGTGCTACAGCATGTACGTGCAACAGTTCGGCCGGCCGAAGGGTATCAAATACTCGCTCGAGGCCGCCAGGTTGCTCCACGTCCGCCGCAAGCCTCGCCAGATATGGAATCCTAGAATGGCCGACATCCGCCCGTGGGACATCTCACTTGAGGATATCCCGTCGCCCGTCAAGCCGCTGGAGTTTTCACCGATTACGGAGGAAGTAGCATGAACGAAGAAGTTGAACAGGAAGACGGGAGCAGCACCGGAATCGGAATCTTGATCCTCGGCGTCTTCGTCGTGTGGGTATGGGGCGCCGTCTGCGGATGGCTTTTCACTTGGTTGGTTCTCAAATCGTAAAGGATAGGTGATTAATGGGTAAGCATATTGAATTGACAATGATCCGCCTGGCGTTTGCCGATGCGGTGTTCGAAACTAAGCGGATGGACGGGAGCGAACGCGATCTTTATTCCGTCACGTGCCTGTTTCCCCCTACGCATCCCGCGTACAAGTTGATCGAGGACACGGCCGTGGCCGTCGCGAACGAAGAATGGGGCGCCGATGCTGCCAAGATCATATCCCTAGCCAAGACGAAGGACGGCGGCAAGAATTGGGTACTGAAGGACGGCAGCGCGAAGAAATATGACGGGTACGCCGGCAATTTCTACATCAATCCCAGCAACGAGAAGCGCCCCACGGTTCTGAACCGCGACGGGACTCCGCTGACCGCAGACGATGGGGTGATTTACTCCGGCTGCTATGCGGACGCGATCGTGGAAGTCTACGCCTACGCCCACAAGGTCGGAGGAAAGGGCGTTTCCTCATCCTTCAAGGGACTGCGCTTCCGCAAAGACGGCGACGCGTTCGCCGGCGGAGCTCCGGTAACGGCCGACGCGTTCTCGAGCATCGTCGAGGACGACATTGAACTGTGACGCACGTCCGATTAGCAATCGCTAAATCACATTAGTATTTGCCCATGAAGAGCAAAGCAAAAGAGGGTCAGGACTTGCGGGCTACGGAGCCCGCGGTTTTTTCCCGTAACGGCCAGCGGTATCCGACGCTCGAGGCGCGGCTGATCGCGAATTCCGTGTTGCATCCGTTCTGCGATTGCTGGCTGTGGCTAGGCAAGACGTCCAAGCGCCGCGGCGGCCGGGTCGACGGTCGGATATCTTTAAGGATCGCAGGCAAGCACGTCAGCCGCCGAGCGCATCGCGTCTCGTACGAGCACTTCCGCGGCCCGATTCCCGAAGGTTACGAAGTCGACCACGGGTGTCGGAATACGCTGTGCATCAACCCGGCGCACCTCGAGGCCGTGACGCCTGAAGAGAACATCTTGAGGCGGGATCGAGTATGAATCAAATACAAAGGGCCGCGTCTCTCGCGCTTCGAGGTTTCGACGCTGACGACTTACGCGCCTGGTCACAGGGTCTAGAAGTGCTCCCCACTACCGACACTTCGCCGCTCGGCGAACGTTTGCGCGCGCTACGCAAAAGATTCTGGCATAAAGGTACTTATGCGCAAAGGGAACAGTGCGCAATGGCCGCCTGCAAACTTCGCTTTAGATTGGATTACGAATTGGCAAAAAAACGTGAATAGGCCCGTCTGTGTAATCGACACGGAAATCTATAAGGATTACTTCCTGGTCATGTTTCGTAACGTGCGTTCTGAATACGTCCAGAGCTTCGAATGCCATGCCGGCCAGAAATTGCACGTCAAAGTGATTGCGGAGATTCTGAAGGACTACCAGATAGTCACGTTCAACGGTAATAACTTCGACATTCCGCTGCTCTCCCTGGCGCTGAAGGGCGCCGACTGCGCCACGATCAAGGCCGCGTGCGACGCCATTATCCAGAACAATCTCAAGCCATGGGACTTAGAGAAGAAATTCCGTTTCAAGCTACTGCAGGACCTGGACCACGTCGACTTGATCGAAGTCGCGCCAGGCCAGGCCAGCCTCAAGATTTACGGAGCTCGGCTGCATTGCGAAGAACTGCAAGACTTGCCGTTTGAGCCGAGCGAGAGCATTACGCCAGAACGGCGCCCGGTCGTCCGCAACTACTGCGCCAAGGATCTACGCAACACGGAACGCCTGTACAAGCACCTCCTACCGCAGATTGAGCTCCGCGAGAAGATGTCGGCCAAGTACGGCATGGACCTGCGCAGCAAGTCGGACGCACAGATAGCCGAGGCCGTAATCGTCGACGAAGTGTCTAAGGTCATGGGTGCACCCGTGATCCGGCCGGAGGTGGCGTATGGGACGACGTTCAAGTACATCCGGCCCGCGTGCATCCGCTTCACCTCCGACGTGCTGTGGAACCTGGCGAACCTGATAGACGGTCTAGAATTTTCCCTGACGGCCAACGGCTCGGCCGGGCTGCCGAAGGAATTAGACGAAGCAGACATCCGCATAGGCTCGACGTCGTACAAGATGGGGATAGGCGGGATCCATTCCCAAGAGAAGAGCACGGCCCACGTCGCCGACGCAGACCATATCCTGATCGACCGGGACGTGGCCAGTTACTACCCGGCGATTATCCTGGCCAACAACTGGGCGCCGGATCACATGGGATCCGCGTTCACGAAGTCGTATCGCGCCATTGTGGAACGGCGCCTCGAGGCCAAACGCGCCGGCGATAAGGTCACGGCCGAAGCGCTGAAGATTTGCGTCAACGGTTCGTTCGGTAAGCTTGGGTCGAAATGGTCGAAGCTGTACGCGCCACACCTGCTCATACAGACGACGATCACAGGTCAACTGGCGCTGCTAATGCTAATCGAAGCGCTCGAGGCGTTCGGGATACCCGTCGTTAGCGCGAACACGGACGGCGTTGTAATCAAATGCCCTACCGATAGCGTATTTGTCATGAACCTGATCGTTGCGGACTGGGAGCAGCGGACGGGTTTCACGACGGAGGCCACCGAATACGCGGCCATTTACAGCCGCGACGTCAACAACTACATGGCATTTAAGACCGACGGACTAGCCAAGTTTAAGGGCGCGTACGCCATTGCCGGACTGCAGAAGAACCCGACGAATGAGATATGCGTCGAGGCCGCGGCCAAGTTCCTCAAGTACGGAACGGCGCTAGCCGAGACGATCATGGGCTGTGACGATATCCGCAAGTTCGTTTCAGTCAAGAAGGTCGCTGGCGGAGCGGTTAAGGACGACGTCTATCTCGGTAAGGCCGTCCGCTGGTACTACTCGACGACGGCCAAGGGTGCGATCACGTACAAGGTGAACGGCCGCAAGGTCGCCATGACCGACGGCGCGCAACCCATGATGGACATTCCGGCCACATTCCCGGCGGACGTTGACTACCACTGGTACGTCAAGGAAGCCGAATCAATCCTGCAGGACGTGGGCGCGACGCCAGCGGCGCAGGGAACACTTTTTAACAGAGGGTAGATTTATGGCGGACGTTAGAAAATTCTCGACCCGCGACGATGCTGGCGAGTGGACTTTAGATGGACAGCCTACGTTTCTTTCGCGCGATGGTATAGCGGTGCTTTTCCTGGCCGACATCCGCCGGGAAGCCCGTAAGCAGACGGCGACCCTGCAGCGCATTGACGAACGTCTCAAGCGCAACGGAATGTCATTGGCCAAGCGGAACCGCAAGTAAATGCGCGAAAACAAAATAGAGCGTTACCTGGTCCGCCAGGTCAAGGCCGCCGGCGGCGTCTGCTTCAAATGGGTGAGCCCGGGACAGAAGAACGTTCCCGACCGGATTGTGATGTTCCCTGGCGCGCGTCTCTGCTATGTGGAGACGAAAGCAACCGGCAAGGCGGCCAGGAAAGGCCAGGCCCGTATGCATGCCAAGCTGTGGCGAATGGGGTTTCCCGTCGTGATTATCGACAGTAAAGCTCTGGTCGATAGCTTCGTTGAGCGGTTCTCGGCTGTGGCGGCGATTAGCAAAAGCTAAATGCGCGACTATGTGCCACGCCCATATCAGCAGATTGCGACGCCGTTCGTTATCGACGTGCCGCGTTGCAATCTCTGGTTACCCATGGGTTTTGGCAAGGGCGTTATCGTTCTCACGGCGTTGGACGCGCTGCGGTACGTCGGACTTGAGACTAAGCCGGCGCTGGTGCTCGGCCCGCTGCGCGTCGCGCGGTCGACATGGCCTAACGAAGTTGCTAAGTGGTCGCACCTCGAGGGATTCCGCTTGCGTGCAATGGTCGGCGATCCGGCGGAGCGAGCCGACGTGTTAGACGAAGTGCTACGCGGAAACCTGGCGGCCGTATCCATGAATTACGACAACGTGCCATGGTTAGTCGAGCAGTGCGGCGACGAATGGCCATTCGGAACGATTGTCGCGGACGAATCTACGCGCCTAAAGAACGCTCGGCCGTCAGTCCAAAAGTCCACGCTTGGTAAGGAATTTATCCGCGTCGCCGGCGGCAAGCGTGCCGGATCCCTGGCGCGTGTGGCGTTCAAGTCGCATCGGTTCATAGAGCTAACCGGGACACCAGCGCCGAACGGAATAGAGGATCTTTGGGGTTGCGCGTGGTTTATCGACCAGGGACAGCGGCTCGGTCGGACTCATGAGAGTTTCATACAGCGCTGGTTCCATCCGAAGAAGTCCGGCTATGGGTCGGAGCCGTTGGCACACGCACAAGCCGAGATACAAGACCGGCTGCGCGACGTAACGCTCAGTCTCAATGCAAAGGACTGGTTCGACCTCCGCGACCCGATCGTGAACGTAATCAAGGTCGACCTGCCGCCCAAGGCGCGCAAGCATTACAAAGAGATGGAAAAGGAATTGTTTACCGTCCTCGAGGGTCACGAAATTGAAGCGAACAACGCAGCCGCAAAGACCATCAAGTGCCTACAGATTTGCAACGGCGCCATGTTCGTGGATCCCCCCGACACATACGCCGAGGCTGCCAGTAAGACCCGCCAATGGGTCGAGCTCCACGACGCCAAGCTTGACGCGCTCGAGTCTGTGGTCGAGGAAGCGGCAGGAATGCCTGTACTTGTCGCGTATCACTTCAAGCCCGACCTGGCGCGATTACTTAAGCGCTTCCCGAAAGGCCGGGCGCTGAAGACACAGAAGGATGAAGACGACTTCAAGGCCGGACTGATTCCGGTTCTGTTCGCACACCCGCAGTCGGCCGGCCACGGCATTGATGGGTTTCAGGACGTCACAAATATCATTTGCTTTTTCGGGCTGTGGTGGGACTCAGAAGTCCACGACCAGATTATCGAACGCATCGGCCCGGTCCGCCAGCTGCAAAGCGGCCACGAACGCGCCGTCTTTATTCATTACATCGTTGCGGACCGGACGATAGACGAAGACGTGCTGGCGCGCGTGCGGACCAAACGAGACATACAGGAAATTCTTAAGGAAGCTATGAAGAGGACGAAGAATGTTTAACGACAATATATTTTACGGGATGGCAATATTTTTTGTCATCGTTGGCGCTGCGATCATGGGAATTTGCTTCTGGCTACTCCCCTGGCTGTGGCACGTCGCCAAGCCGTTCCTGCATATGGTGACGGCGTGAAACACGAAAACGAACCGGAGGCATTCACGGGCGCCGGCGACATGCCCGTATGCAACTTCTGCGACCAGACTTACGACCCGTACGACACGCATACGTGCAAGGGGAATCAGATACTAGGCCGCAAGTATGCGAAGCCGCGGAAGACGATAGAGGATGAGATTCCGGCCGATCACTTCTACGAACCGTACAACGTGGCTACCGCAAGGGAAGTATTGGAGCGCATGGCCGTCGACCACGCCAAGGGCATAGCCGACGGTATCGACAACGGAATACTCGACGACTTGTGCAAGCAATCCGCCCTCGAAACCCAACCCGGCGAAGGCAAAGCCCTCACGTACGACAACGGCAAGGCACCCCTGGCCAACCTCCCGTGGGCTGCGGTTGAGGGTATGAGCCGCGTGCAGGCATACGGACACGGGAAATACAAAGACTTCAACAACTACCGCAAGGGGATGGAAGTAACCCGGAATCTGTCCTGCGCACTGCGCCATATAAAGGAATACCTCGAGGGTCACGACGTCGACGCGGAAAGCGGCTGCCATCCGCTAGAGCACGCACTATGCCGCGTGTCGTTCGTTCTGCAGAACATCGCCGAAGGTAAGGCGATCGACGATAGGTATAAGCCGTGAGCCAAACGCAAGCCGGATCCATTGCCGAAGCGTTCGCCAATATCGCGGTAGGCTTTTCTATCAACTTCGTCGCGAACATGTGCATTTTTCCGCTGTTCGGTATGCATATCTCACTTGCGGATAACTTCCTCATGGGGTTGATCTACACGGCCATTTCGCTAGCGCGCAGTTACGTGCTGCGTCGCTGGTTCAACGGTTTGAAATTCGGTAACAAGGAGACTTCAAAGTGAAATTGCTAACCCTATCCGCCGTCCTACTCGCCGCCAGTGCGTCGGCCCAAATCCCCACCGAACCGAAGGAAGATGGACACGCGGAATTCCTCTTTGTGCCCGTCGGGATCTACTATGTCGACGGCGCGTTCGTCAACGCGGATCCGGTCCGCGCTAAGGATGGCAGCCTGCCGAGGTTCGAAGAGAAGTCCGATTGCTTCGACTTCATCCGCAAGGCCATGCTGGCCGCGATCAAGAGCGGCACGGCTGCCGGCCCAATGAACGGCGCGTGCTTGCCCGTGCATCGGCTCGACCCGACCGGCGCGAAGAGAACGTAATGGCCGACGAAGCAGACCGCGCACAAATCCTCGAGGAAGCCGAGCGCGAAGCCGGGATCAAAGCCGCGTCCAAAGAATTAGCAATCGGTGAGCCTGGCGAATGTCGCCTATGCGGCGAGGACTTCGAACGGCTAATCATGGGAGCTTGCGGCCCGTGCCGTGAGCAGGCCGAGAAGGACCGGACGCTACGCTTGCGAAGACGCCAGATATTGGGGGATTGAATGGGAGATACTTACAACACCGTGGCGTGGTTTCTAGTGATCTTTACCGTCGTGTCGTTCATGTGCATGCTCGATAGCGGAGAGATTGGGCTGTTAGCAATCTTCGGCCCGCTACTCCTTCTGTGGACGTCTCCGCTAATCTGGAAATACGGCGTGCTAGGCTGGCTTCACGCCCGGTCTATGTAAATCATGGGCTTATGGCTAACATCGCAGCAACTACGCGAGCTAACCGGATTCGTGCAACGGACAAAACAGTTAGCAGCGTTAGCAGAATTGGGAGTAAAGTTCCGACTTCGGCCGGCGGACGGATACCCGCTAGTCGAGACTTACCAATTCACAGAAGCCGAGCCGAAGCGGAAAAAGCCAAAGCTCGATTTCTCTAGCGTCGAGGGTTAGCAAATGATTGACGAATATACAGACTTTGATAACTGGCGTAGCGAAGGGGAACGACTCGGACTAAAAGGTCCGTACCGATTAGTAGGCGGACCAAACCTACAGCTAATCGGCAAGGAAGGGACTACGGGTATATGGCGCACGATGGCCAGCCCTCCGCGCGGTTTCATCTTCAAAATGGACGACAGCAATGGCCCGTCAGCGAACGACCCATAAACACCTACCGCGATACGTCAACGTCATTCACGGCGCGTACTGGTACCGTCCGCCAGGTCAGAAGGCAACGCGCATCGGCGCAGTAGGTGACGACTCGACGCTGTATACGTTCCTGGCCGCGCTGTCGGAGCCGGCCGGACCAATCACGACCATGAATCAGGTCTTTGACAAGTATTGCGCCGAGGTATTGCCGACACTCAAGCCCGTCACGCAGAAATTCTATCTGGTGTGTCTTAAGGCGCTGCGGCCAGTGTTCGGAGCCGCAGCGCCTGGCGATATCAAGTTAAAGGACGTCGGTCGCTTCCTTAACGCAGGGCAGGCCAAGATCCTACGCAACCGCCAGGTCGCGGTCCTGTCGACGGTGTTCACGCACGCCGTCGGCGTATGGTTCGTCGAAGGGTGCGAGCACAACCCGTGCCTTGGCCTGAAGCGGAACAAGTCGGCGAAGAAGGGTAAGCGATATGTGACCGACGCAGAGTACGCACTGGTCTACGCCAGGATGCCGCCCCGGGTTCGGATCGCTATGGAGTTGGGCTATCTGACGGCCCAGCGACAAAAGGACGTGCTCAGCTGGAAATGGTCGGACGCCGACGGGCTGCGCATGCTTGTCGAGCAATCGAAGACGGGCACCCGGCTAGCGGTCCGCATCTCCGAGCGCCTGGCATCCGCGCTGGCCGAGGCTAAGGCCCTTAAGCCAGACCTGCCGCGGGTGTACGTCGTCCGCCAGGGGAAAGGGGATCGCGCCGGCCAGCCGTACACGGGAGGCGGGTTCCGAGCCATCTGGCAACGAATCATGCGCCAGCACGTGGCCGCCGGCGGAGAACGCTTCACGTTCCACGACATCCGGCGCAAGGCCCTGAGCGACGCCAAGAGCCTCCAGGACGCGTTTGCCATCTCCGGCCATTCGTCGATCGACCTGACGCGCGGCGTCTATGACGCCGGCGTACGGGAAGTTGAGGCTACGAAATGAGCCAGGATCTAACGAACCAAATTCGGCTAGGGTCGTGCGCTTGCGTATTTAAGGACGATACATGCCGATACGCAGGGGAGGAAACCTCCTGCGACCACACGTTGCGACGCTGCCAGGAATTAGGCAACGATGCCAACTACAGAGGCGATCGGCTGCCGCTACCCTCTGAGGATTAACAACAGTGCACGGAATAAACAACAGCCCGAAACCAAATCTCCGCTAAGTCTTTGATTTAGATGGGCCGTGTAGGGATCGAACCTACGACCAATTGATTAAGAGTCAACTGCTCTACCAGCTGAGCTAACGGCCCGCACAAAAAAACTCTGCTCCAAACGCACTT